>Ga0256405_10000487_pt1 | contig 131992 bp, 131 predicted proteins | sample RumenRJG_02DNA_FD_189096 | JGI IMG/M metagenome (GOLD analysis project Ga0256405, IMG submission 189096) | Bovine rumen microbial communities from Lethbridge, Alberta, Canada - RJG_02 | ecosystem: Host-associated > Mammals > Digestive system > Stomach > Rumen | place: Canada: Alberta... | reverse complement strand
CATAGTCCGCAGTATCTATCCATGTACAGCCGAGGTCAACACTTATTTCCGCAGCTCCGATGTTCTCAGGAATTACTTCTCTGAGAGCTTCTACATTTCTATTGAAGCTGCTGTCCTGTTCTGCGAAGGTCTCTGCCATTACAAGCTTTCTGCGAACATTGCCGCAGAGGTACTCAGATTTATCAACGATTTCTGCATAAGGCTTGCCTGTTGCTATCTTTTCTGGATCACGGAATATAAGTCCTTTATCGAGAAGCTCACTTGTGACATTTTCCATAACGTCAGATAGCTCTGCATTTTCATACTTGTTCTGTAGCAGCGTTGCCATATAGTATATATCAACTCTGCCTTTTCTATCGAGCGAGACTTGCATAGCTTCTTCCGCTGACTCTACTGCTGTAACTTCTGCAATGGGACTAACCGTTCTCTTTGAGAAAATATCAGCCTTTGTGACTGCTTTTGTTTCAGGATCAATGACTTCAAGTGCGCTGAGTATCGGATAATCTGCGTCGAGCTTGAAAAGCTTTTTAATTCCCTTACTTGTAAGTTCTCCGTTTGTTTTTACAAATTTGTCGTAAGCTTCATTCAGCTTGTTTCTAAGAGGTATAAGTTCACTATCCTTAACATAGGACTGTTGCTTGTTAAGAAGTTCTCTTGTTATTTCGCGCAGTTCACAAAGTGATTTCAGCTTTTTAATAGCGTTTGCGCTTGCTTCAACTTCTTCCATTGCATTTCCTAAGTTGTAGTAGACCTTATCGTCTTTCACCTGATAAGTAAAGGATTTGCCCCACGGCTCTACATAGCCTTTTCTTTCGAGGTTAGAGCGTTCACGCTTATCTATTGATATTTTTGCGTTAAGCTGTCTGAAAGCCGTTTCAAGCTGCTCCTGAAGCGTCCTATCCCCATTTGGTTCACAGGTCAGCATATCAAAGTGAGTTGTCTGCTTGATTGTGCCAAGAACCATTTGAGGATTGTTTGCAAAGTACGAATTTATACTTGCGGTACGTTTTTCACCCTCATACTTTTTACCGACCATTTCAACCTCAACAGGTGTTGTATAGCACCAATCAGGCTTCGGATCGTAAACATTAAGAGGTGTTTTGCGCTTTTGAAGGAATATAATGTCAGATGTTACCTTTGTATCAGCGTCTGCGAAAGCGTTATTGGGTAGCCTTACGGCTCCTATGAGGTCAGCTTTTATTGAAAGCTGTTCTCTTATCTTTGGATTTTTCTTATCAAGCGTTCCCGATGATGTTATGAAAGCTACAATTCCGCCCGGGGCAACTTTATCGAGTGCCTTGCGGAAGAAAGCGTCATGTATCAGTAAATCATTAGTATAATCTGGATCACTGAGCTTATAATCACCGAAAGGCACATTGCCTATAACAGCGTCAAAGCTGTTATTTTCAAGCGGAGACCTCTCAAAGCCACAGTTAAGTATCTTTATATCTCGTGTCTCTGATAATACTTTTTCACTCTTATTATCATCATTTGGATTACGTTTCGGGACGTTAAGGTGCTTCGCTATCTTTGCAGTTATAGGATCAATCTCAACACCTACAATTCCGCCGTTACCCATATCATGCGGCATACGGCTTATAAAGTTTCCAGTTCCGCAAGAAGGTTCAAGTATGCGTGAATTCTTAGGAAGTCCCATATTTCGGATTGTCTTGTACATTTCATCAATGATTGTCTGCGGAGTATAGTGTGAATTCAGTGTACTGGAACGTGCTGCTGCATATTCTTCCTCAGAAAGAAGGTTTTTAAGCTCATTTCTAAGACTTTTCATTGCTGGATAACGCTCATCGAATACCTGTGATACTCCACCCCAACCAGAATAACGTCTTAACCGTTCTGTACAAGCTTCTTCACTATAGTATGAGTTTCTACTTTCATCATAAGGATATTCTCCTTTTGCTTCGCATTCTTCCAATCTCTGCATTTCTTTGATAGCTGTTATGTTATCTCTGATTTTGCTTATAGGATTATCAGCGTACTTTATTTCTGGCAAATTATCTTGTATAGGGGGAAGCTCCGATATACCGCCATGATCTTTAACTCTTTGCTCACGATAGCCATATTCCGAAACTTGAATGTTATTCTTTTCAGCTGCTTCTTCAAATGAACGAAGTTCCTTTGCGACTTCATCAACTGTCAATGGAATACTTGAATTTGCCTTTGAAATGTACCATATCGGAACAGAAATACCGTCTTTGAATTTCTCAGTTATATGGAAGCCACTGTCATTTGGCTTTATGTTCAGCTCGCCAAGACCATGTTCCTCTGAAAACGCATTAAGTATCTCACGGTAATATGCACTTTCGTCCTGAATTTCTGGCTGTTCAGGTTCGATAATTCTTTCGGTCTGATCTTGTAATTCATGAACATCACCATTGCTGTCTGTATATGCCGAAAGCTCTCTGGCAGCGGAAACTGCATTTCGTAAGTTCAATCGGAAGTTTTCTTCCAGTGCTGCTTGCAGTTTCTTGTCAATTGAACCATCTTCAAGCTCAACAGTCTGATATACAGTGCCTATTGACGGAACACCGTCCATCTGATATTCCAATACATGAAGTTCTTTGTTTTCATGATCGAGAGTGAAAACAAAATCAGGATCACGCATTAAATCGCCATTCTGAATATACCATGTCATAAATGCATAGGTATTATCGCCCAATGCTTCTACCGAAAGCGGCTCAAATGCGTCATTCTCCCCATATTCATCATAGTCACCGTATCTTTCATGTGTATGATTACCGTCTGAAATATCGGGAAAAGCTTCTGTGAACTCTCTGTAAAGCATTTCAGCTCTGGAAGCTCTCTTATGAGGTCTTTCATTTATCTGAGGAACATCATTGATAACTGCTGCAACGTCTTTTTGGACGGCTGTAATATCAAATGTTTCTTTAACGCTTAAATCTTCATCATTTGATAAAGAATAGATATTCAGCTCGTTAGATTTACTTATAAAGTCCGTAACAAGGTCTTTTATTGCCTTTTTATCAGCTTTATCCGATAAATCGAAGCTCATTGTTGGCTTATCATCTGAGCCTTCTGTTATAATAACAGACTCCGCAGTGCCGTCAGCTGTAAGCTCAATTGACAGCATTCTGTTCAGCACATTGTTGTCTTTGATATAATGTGTATCTTCGACTACAAAGGAATTAATATCCTTTAAATCTACAATTATACCGTATTCAGGAATATCAATGACAGTATTATCCGCGTTGATATTTCTTAGTTCTTCCTGATAATTCTTTGTATATCGCACTATCGGGAAGTCTGTATTCTCATCGAGCAGCGTTTCTTTCCAGTGACCGTCAATAATACCCTTTGTCGCAAGTCCTATTTCGGTGTAGTCGTTTCCAGCAGCGTCAGCAACGCGAGTCATGCTTACCATAAAGTTGTCATTCATGCTGTCAATGCGGAAATACATTGCTTCTCCTGTTTCAGGCTCTCTTGTAAGCAGAATATCACCGACTTCAACATCACTTAATGTCTGAGCATTCAGCTCATCGGTCAGCTGTTCAATGTCGTTGCTATTTGTATCAACGGCAGCTTCCTTGACCTGATATGACTTTGTTTCCTCATATTTATGAGAATACACCTCAAGATTTTCGGAATTACCAATGAATTTTGCAACCTTATCTCTAAGCTTCTGCACATCTTCTTCGTTTGAAAGGTCAAAATCCGAATTTGTTGTAGGACTAAACTCAGAATAACTATTGTATTCCTCAACTTCTGCATAACCATAGGCATTGAGTCTCACGGTAAGAGTAGCACTCTGAGCTGAATAATTATCTTTGCGCTCATGACCATTGCTATCCATGCCACCTTCATAAACGGAATATTCATCTCTGAGATAAAGATCGTCCAATTCCTTCAAATCTATGGACAGACTGTACTCTGGAAGATCTATTACAGTATTATACTCCTTGAAAGGCGGAGCATAGTTGTTATACTCAACGAGCGTATCTTGTGCTATATCAGCTCTTATACTATCATGATCGTCATGAACAGCAGTGAGGTATTCATCTATAAAGTTATAATTATGCTGCACAAGTGCGTTTTCAACATTTTGATATACATTCAGATTATCATTCCACTCAAAAGCATTATCTTCATCGGTATCAATAAAGCCGCGAATATCAATGTACCTGTCCTCGTCCATAACTGCGTCGAGATCATGTATATTGCTTGCGATAGTATCTATCATATTCTGCTGCTTTACGTCACCAAAGGCAGCTGTGAATACTTTATCATCACTGAACACCTCAGTTACATCTGTGCCTTCGGGAAGCTCATTGCGTTTCGGAACGGCTTCATTATTATAATAAACCTTAAAGCCATTGTCCCACATTGATATAGCGTCCTCAGCATTTATAGTGATGTTCTCAGCACCAAGACCTGTATATGGTAAGCGATATTCAGATATTTTAATGTTCTCAAAAGAAATGTTATCATCTGTCCTGTCGGCTTCGGATATTCCACCCTGACCACCATTTACTCTGTAAATAGTCGCAGCGTCGTTATCAAAGTCAAGCTCTACTGAAAAAGAAAAATCTGCGCTTTGCTGAATTTCGGCATATTCTTCTCCGCTTATCCTGTTTCCAAGATTAGAATACCTAACAAGCGGATCTATCGTTTTAGCTACTCTCATTATATCGTCAAGAGAATTGCCTGACAGATTAAAATAATTGAATTCACCGTTTATTTCGGCACTTAAAAGAACTTGTGGAGCTGTTTTTATTTCTTCTGCGTTGAGCTTTGTAATAATATTATTAAGCTGCTTTTCATAGCTGTCTATATCCGCTGCGGACAACCACTCTGGCTTCTCATTATCGGGAAGCTTATCATAGAACTCACGCATTATCCTAATGCAAGAAGCAGCATCTCCACCGTACATATACTTGTTAAGAGCAGTAAAGCTATTAATCTCATCTGCCCTGTTTATAGCATAGTTGCAATCCTGCTGGCAACGCGATAATGTCATGTATATAGAGGAATATCTTTCAGTCTCTGGAACGTCTGATTGTTCATGGCGTTCTATTACATCATCTGGAACTGAAACAAGTTCATTAAAGTCAAGACCTGTCAGACCGTTTTCAACCATGTCTCTTATTCCGCTATACTGCTCTGTACTGTATATCTCACCGTCAAATTCATAGGTTATTCTATGATCTATGAGGTCAGCTGAAACCTGAACTGGTAGTTCAGCGTCGGTCAAAGTTGTATACGCAATACCTATGTTATGCATATCACTGAAATCAGCTTCACTGCCGTATTCACTCTCACAGAATGAATTGATAAGATACTGAGCTTTTTCAAGATCATTCTCAAAAGTACGCTCAAATTGCAGGAGCTGAACCTCTGTGTCAGGCAGAACTGCTTTCATTGCTCTTGCGACCATTGCAGGAACAGCACTTAATTCTTCGTAAGGTTTTACGGAAAACACATCATTTTCAAGCAGAACAGCACAAGCAGCGTTACCGTTGTGGTATACTTCGGCAAATTCGTTTCCGTCAGTATAGTTGATAGACCATGTACCGTCTGCACTCTTTACCTCTGAGCTGTCAGAACCATAGAACTTAGCAATAACTTCATCAAGTGTCACAGGCTCTTTCTCAGAAGTCTTTGCTATATTTGTCTGGATAGCTGATATAAGCTCTCTTTCGGTACTGCCTAAACGTCTGCCGAAGATGTTTCGGCTTACATACTCTCTGCTTCCGTAAGTGTTATGGAATGCCGCATTCCTTTCAAATGCAGTATCTATAATGTTTTCCGTCACATTTTCTCTTACTGCAAACTTTTCAAGGCGTTCAAGGAATTGCTTCTGCTTTGGAGAATACTTATGATTGGCATATATTGAAGCAAATCCATCATGAATTGCCTGTTCATTATCATTTGAAACTGTTTCAATGGCTGCTTCACCGTTGATACTTGTATCAACGATATTCTGCTCATGTTCAAGCTTTAAGAACTCAGGAACACGCTTGTAGCCAACATCATCTACATAGTATGCGGCAACTTCTCCACTGTCATGTACTACGATAATGTCACTTACAGAAAGCGAGTGTCCATCGAAATCCGCAGGGTGAGAAATATTGAAGCGAGTATATATATCTTCAAGTGTTGTACCGCTTGTAAGCTCTGCTGTGTATACGAGATTATAATTCTCAGCTTCAACCGCATTTCCTTCATTTGTGAGCTGCTCATAGCTTGTAAACCTGTGATAACGTAAACTCTCATCATTTTTCAACTGATATATCTCAAAGTAATTCTCAGAAACGTTGCTGCTTGTAGCAACACCATTCTCAGCTACAAATGATTTGAAGTTATCAGAAGTGATCTCAACGCCCTGTTCTATGGCAGTTTGCAGGAAATTCAGCATATTTACCTGTGTTGCAAGCTCATTCGGATCACCATTAGCAGCTTCCAGACGTTCAATACGCTTCCTTACATCGTCCATTGTTGTTTCAATTGCATGATTTCTGATTTCAGCAGTCTCTGCTTCGTCAGCTGCGTCTGCCACATTATCTGCAAATGAAAGCTGTCCGATTTCTGCTGCCTGTTCTTCAGGAGAAAGTGCGTTGAATAGAGCAACTTCACGGCTATCCCAATATTTACTGTGCCAACGCTGAATACTTTCATTAAGACTATCTGAGTAAATTGGGAAGAACTCATCAGTTTTCTTGTTATACTGCCTTGAAAAATAATAGTCGATATTCTCAAACAGTCCTTTATCAAGAAGTTCTCTCTTGGCAACGGCATAATCGCAATCTTCCTCATAGTAATACCAGCCGTTTTCTTTCTGTGCGACAGACTGAGCTTCTTTTGAAAGAACTATCCTTGCAATTTCAGATTTTACCATGATACCGCCATGTGAAGCCGTAGATACTTCAAATATGCCGTTATTTATATGGAAACTGCTCTGAACTTCACCCCATATACTGTTTTCGGGCGTTTCTACGAATTTTGTATAGCTATAATTGAAAGCCTGACTTTCATTAAGCCTTGTAAACCTTGTATTTCTGAGTGAAGAACGATATGAAAGGTAACTGTCGTTTGTTAAATTGTCAAGTTTCTTTGCATAATCTATCAGAAATTGCGCTATTTTCTCAGGTTTTTCAGTTCTGAATACACGTAATGCATTATTTTTTTCAAACAGATCATAGTAGTAATTTGCTGTGTCGGCAAAATCAACCGCAGTTATATCTATCAACTCTTGTGTGGATATTGACTGTATGAAGTCAAATGCATTTTCAAATCGAGCTGCCTCTTTCAAGGAGTCCTGTGAAATATGGCTTACAACAAGTTGTCCGCCCTCAGAACTGTCGGGATTATAATATACCCAATCAATAGTACCGTTATCGTTATCTATGATAACGTCAATATCCGTCCATTTGGCGGCAATTTCTTCATTTACGGAGTTGTCACTGGAACGAGAACTACTTCCGTCATTATCAAGTGATCTATCTGATATTTCTTCTGTGTTTCCCATTCCAGAATTGCTTCGTATCCCGTTGTCGGACGCGGATTGTTCCTGTCGTACTGATCGCTCAGTTGCTCCTGGTAATTCTCTGCTCTCTCGTTCACTGAGCGAGCTACCGTCAGATACCTGTGATAGAACATCATCAGCTCTACCTTCGCTGGGTAATCCTTCTCCATGTTCTCCATCCACATTCTGCCGTACAGTCCTATCGGCTGTTCCTCCATTGACGGTTCGTTCTGTATCAGAGGAATGTACAGTCCGTCGTATGGGTTCAGCAGATATGTCTGCTCTATCGTTACGTCCCCTGACGTTTTCGTTTCCGTTGTTATCTCCGCTATCCATATTGTATTCAGCTGCTCTCCGACTTTCTGAACTATCGTCCATCCCAGCTGACCGTCTTTCTTCTCCAGACGCGCTTCCACTAAGCCGTTCTCCAGCTTGTCTTTCGGTATCAGCGGATATTCCGTTTCGGGGACTTCCATTTTCTGTTCCTCGCTGAGAGCTTTCCATTCTTCGTAAGTCATCATTTCTCATTTCTTCCTTTCGCAGATTATTTTCGGTACGCAGGGTATCAAAGGCATATTCTACACTTGTAAGTGCCTTTCTTGCAGCAGAGGAAGCACTTGTCAGAAGCATGAGCCTTTGCTCATCATTCTTACAGAATTCCAATGCAGACTTATCAGGCTGCACATTGTACCTTGCACCATTGATTTCAAGCCTTCCAGCTATCATCATCTGTATCATGTTATGATATGAGTCCCTGAATTTCAGTTTATCAGCATTTGAAAGCTCATTAAGCTCCAAATCCTGAATAAGACTCAGATCGTCGATAGCGGAAGCTGCGGACTCGTCCAAAGCACTGAAAAGAGGTTTGTCTTTCGGAAGTCCAAGTTCTTCACGAACAGCGTCAACATTTCGGTTTGTTATAGTCCATCGTTTCGGGGGATAATCACCTATTACATCTTCAAAATCGTATAGTGTGACTTCGTTTCCTTTCTGATCGAGAAACTGGATACCCTTGCTGGCAGGATTGACCTGATAACCAGCTCTTTTCCATTGATTACCAGAAGCGATAAACTGTGCGTCTGGACGGTTCACATAGAATTCCAGTGCCACGGACACAGGATGTTTGAATACCCTTCCAAAGTATTTCAGGAAGTTCATGTACTCAACATCATCAGTTGACATACGTCGGATTGTCTGTTCACCCAGTTGACTGTAATGTCCTACGGGTACATAATTTGCCATGATATTTATTACCTCCCTTTATCATAGTAACACTTTAAAGCGATGAAGTCAATAGTTTTTGCACGATATTTGCATTTTTTGAATACATTCTTCAAAAAATACAACAGGGCAGTTACTCAGCAGACTTCATTTGTGCAGTTTGAATATGAAGAAACAGAAACTACGAAGAATTCAACAATATACGACCTCCTTTATCTTCCAGATTGCTTTATTGAAAAGAAAAAACGCGCACGAATTAATTATTTTTTTCGGCGCATTTGATAAGCATATTATAATAAAGTTTTATATACTTCATGTTATATATATACTAAGAGTAAATCAGTATTTTTTTATTTCAATAAAGTGAAGTTATTGGGTACTTGAAGATGACTGTAAATTTGCGGACTACCCCTTTTATGAAAAGTGTTGCCGCTGACTTGACAAATCATCTTTTTTGTGATAAGATTACAAGTGAAGATTAAGCTTGCTAAAAGCGAAGCACAAGTCCGATTGTACTGCAAATGCAATCGGGCTATTTTTTTACCTTGTTTTCTTATCTTTCCTCTGACATACATTATAAGGAAATAATGATTATCGACATATACACGTCTATTATCTTTTGCTTTGCGTTTGCTTCTACGGATCAGCTTCAAGCTTTCAAGCTCTGAGATCGTATCTATTATTGTCTCACGCTTCATACCTGTTTGGCGGCAAATGTCATTATAGCTGTTCCAGCAGTCCTTGAGTTGTATGGAGAAGCTCTTACAGATGAACAAGTAAATCATGAGCTGTCTCGGAACAAGCTTTCCGAATACGCTGCGATCTACAAAAAAGAAGCTGTCATTTGTTGGCAGCTTCTTTATTTCGTATATGTATGTACCTTTATATCCATTTGCCTTCACATAGCGTTTAATCGGCATTACAAGACCTTTTGCTGCAAGGGTATTAATTACTTTTGCGACTGTTTGTACAGCTTTTATACCGCATTTCTGAGCTATCGTAGCTTGCTTAACCTTAACGGCAACTCCTTCAAACGTTGGATAGTCATTTGGCAGACTGCAAAGGTAGGCATATATGCTCAGTTCTTTTGCAGATAGACCAAGATCAAATATCTTATTGGATAGTTTTATATTCCGCACCTTTGCACCTCCTGTTATCAGTTTTGTATATTCATATTTTTTGCTTTTCAAATAAAAAAGCACTATATTAAATACAGTGCTTTGATGTATATATTCGGTTGTTTTGTTTTCATTTATTCTCTCCTTGATAAATCTGGAAACTTATTTTCAACTCTTATCCACCACTCTGGAGGTAACTGTGGTACAGCTCCCTGTTCCTCTGCAAAATGCAAGCATTCCAGTATATCAATTAATCCTATACTGAATTCATGAACTGTATCTTTTAAATGGAATAAGTATTCCTCACTGCAATTATCACAGTGTATTTTTTCAGCTTCACCTGTAAGCTCTGCTTTTTCTGGCATATTACTCATATTATTGCTCCATTATATCATTTTAAACTATTTATGTCAATTATTTACTTTGTCTCTGGAAAGCATATAAGGAAATAATCGCATTCCTCACACTGTATTTCTATGCCTTCATGCTTTCCATTGCCTTTGCACTCTGTACCGCCTAATGACGGCTGCGGAGTAAAATCGTTTGAATTCCACTTTTCAAGCTGCTCTGGTGACATGAAATCCTTAATACTCATACACATCTCATTCTCCTAATAGAAATAGCAAAGCTCCTGATTTCTCAGGAGCTTTGGCTTAATAACTTATGATATTGTATTTTTCGGGAATAGAACGGTCAACTTTGAGCATACCGATCATTCGTCTTGCTGTTCCAGCAGGGGTATTTGTTCCTTTCTCCCACGCTTCTACAGTCTTATTTGATACACCCATTAGTGCGGCAAATGTACTCTGTGTCATGTTAAGGCTCTGCCTGATAGCTTTTATCTCACTTGCCGAAACATTCGGAGGAGGAATGATTGTCACACGCTCTGAGCGAGCTGTCTTTTCACCATTTTCATACTCAACCGCTTCATTTAAGCCTTTCATAATGCTATCAAATGCTTTCATAATATCACCCTTTCAATGCGCGTTCAAGCTGCTTTATCATCTCTGATATAGCATTTCTTTCGGATTTACTTAAGTTTTCCTTTACATTCTTAGGATATGCAGTAATGAGATAAATTTTCTCATATACTGTAAAATCGACGTAACATACTCTGCCGCTTCCGCTTTTTCCTCTGTTTTCAAAAGCAATTCTTAACTTGCGAAGTCCGCCGGTTCCCTGAATTACATCGCCTTTTTGTGGATTTAATATAAGCTCTTGCTGTAATATCTTCAAGTCATCATCGGTGAGTCCCATATCTTTCCAGTTTTTATCAAATTCTCTTGTTATAACAAATTCTCTTGTCAACGATGTCACCTCTTTACACTTATATTATACCCTATTAAATAGGGTTTGTCAATAGCTTTTTTCCTTTTATTCTATTTTCGTGCAGTTATATTTTTCTGTATAAAGTTTAATAATTCCTTCAATATCATCAAAATATATTCTTGGATCGCCCCAATCGTATTCGAGATTTAGTTGTTCATTTACTTCATTGAGAGCTCTAACGACTTCTTCTGTAACTTATTCTGAAATTGCTATATTCTTTGAGTATCAGTACATCGTTTTCCTAATAATTTCTATCGTCTTTTCTTACTTCAAATGCCTTTTTGCCTGATATAACGGCTTCAAAGTATATCGGAGCTATCTTTAATTCATGTACCATTTTTCTCTTTCTCCTTTATATAGTCTGTTAAGTCATTTACGACTTTTTCTTTGTCAAATTCCATGTGTGACGCAAGTAAAAGGCAGTCACCGTCGCCACTACATTCTACCACCTGATTACAAGGAACCATCACCCATGTATTTCCACGGACGTATACTTCCAAGTCCTTATTTTCAATGGCTGATAATACGTCTATTAGCTCTTTTACAGTCAATACTTTTTTCATAATTATACCTCCGTTATAATGTTTTCATCATTTCTGTTCGTTCATTAATAAATTCAGGTTCATTATACTTATCAATAGCTTCTTTTATAGCTTCTAAATCAATTCCGTCAATCCATTTTTCCGATTTTTCTTCAAAAGGTATACCATTCAATCTATCAATAAGCGTTGATTTTGATAGAGAACAAAGCATTTTAATTGTTTCTTCATGTTCTGATTTCATACAGCTGATAAAGAATTCTATAATTCGATAATCAGCACTACAAATAACATAATCCGTTGTTTTGGATAGTATTTTATATGAATAATGCTCTTGTTGACAGCATTTACAGAAATCATTATACATCGCATTATTTAGTTTCACGGTATTGCTTTCACTATAATCATAAAAAATACCGTTTATTCCTGCTGATTTCATTATATTTCCTTTCCAAAATGCGCTATTATAGCACATTTCTAATTTTTACGCTTGTCAGGAAACTGAAAACTTACTTCCTGTTTTTCCTTGTTTATTGTGAGATATGCTTCAAATTCAGAGCCTTTTTTGCTCTTGAAACCTTTAATTATATTCGTTTTACCTTTTTGACAAAGAAGAATAGCCTGTTTTTCTGTTATTGTCTTACCGGCAATGCTCTTGCTTATATGAAACTTGCAGCCTTCTTTGTAGCCTTTACAGCTCCAACCCCAATCAAGCTTTATAAGGTATTTACCGCAGAAAGGACATTTAAGCTGCTGCTCTGTTTCAGATACGAACGTCTGCGACTCAGACTCTGCGATCAGCTTGTACCACTCAGCTGTCTTTTGCTTGATATAAGCTATGTATTTATCATAGCTTGCTTTACCGAGAGCAATATTATTCAGCTGTTTTTCGAGTTCACCCGTATACGCTGCTGATTTTAGCTCTTTAACTGGCAAGCACTTAATAAGATACATTCCAAGCTCAGTTGGATATATGGATTTTCCTTTTCTGGCAAGGTATCCCTTGTCAAACAAAGATTTTAGGATCGGACCTCTTGTAGCGTCAGTTCCGAGTCCTTTCTTCTGTAACTTCATAAGCGTTCTGGCTTCCTCGTCCTCAAGCTTCTGTCCTGCAAGCTCCATTACGGATAGCATTCCTGCTTCTGTGTAGCGCTTTGGCGGCTCTGTCACACCCTCGGTAAGCTTGTAATCGCCTTGCAGCTCCTGTCCCTCAGACAGCGGCGGCAGCTCTGTTACTTCGGACTTACCATCTACCGCATACCAACCTTCTTTTATAATGCGCTTTCCGGTAGCCTTGAATATGTGCTTATCAACGGCTATCTCTGCTGTTGTATCGTCATATTCAGCTTTCGGATAGATAATCCTTATGAGCGACCTTGCTATAAGGTCATATAGCTTTTTCTCATCCTCAGATAAACCTTTGAGGTCTTTCGGAACATCTTTTGTTGTTATGACCGCATAATGGCTTCCTACCTTACTATCATCAAAATGCCTTTTACTGAATTCTGCCCATTCAGGAACACTATATTGAACATATTCTGGCATTTTGAGGAGCTTTTCAAGAGTACTCCTTACTTGTGGTATCATCGCTTCTGTCAGGTGTTCTGAGCTTGAACGAGGATAAGATATAAGATGTGCCAAATAAAGCTTCTCCATTAACTCAGCTGTTTTGTCAGCTGACCACCCGAATTTATTACTGCAAGCTATCTGGAGCTGTGTGGTGTTATATAGCAGCGGCGCAGCTTCCGTCTTGTGCTTTACCTCAACGGACGTTACAACGCCATTCTTGCCGTTGCACTCAGACAATACAGCCTGTGCAACTGCTTTATCGGTGAAGTTGCCTTGATCGTATGAAGCTTCAAACTTGCCATTCGGAGAAGAAAAATCAGCTGTCAACTTCCATAATGGTGTTTTTTTGAACCGCAGTATTTCCAGTTCACGCTGTACTACCATATTAACAACAACGGTCTGTACTCTGCCCACCGACAAAAGCTTGTTCTGTACGTCGGATTTGCCGTATTTAACTGTGCTTGCTACGGTAAAATTGATACCATACAGCCAATCCGTTATATCTCTTGCCTTTCCAGCAAGTCGTAAAGAATTTGATGTGGCTTTTTCTATTGCAGATATTTGCTCATTAGGATTTCTCAAATTTGCAAAAGAATTTCGCAATTTTTCGTCCGTCAGATCTTCTATCCACAATCGCTTATATGGTTTAGTACACTTGCAGACTTCGCAAACGTAAGCAAATATTAATTCTCCTTCTCTGTCAGAGTCGGTTGCACATATAATCCAGTCAGCTTTATCGAAAAAGCTCTTGACAAGTTTAAGACAGTTCAACGTAGCAGCCTTTGGTGCTGCTCTTAAAGTATCTGGAATACAAGGATATATTTCCAAGTCCCATTTTTCGTATTTTTTGTCATAAGAGCTTGCAGGAACGAGTTGAGCGAGGTGCCCAACTCCATGACATAGTATCGCCGGTTCTCCTTTAAATGTAAATTCATAATAACCAACTTGCGGTTCTTCCTTTAGTGGTATTCTCTTTCCAGCCTTTAAGAAATGAGCAAGGTCAGTTGCAAGACTGGCTTTTTCTGCATATATTACGACCATTTCTTCCCTCCACTATGAGCTTGACATTTGATTTCACATGAATTATAATATATATGTGCATACATCAAAAGAGCAGCTCGTTAATCCCTATGATACGGCTGCTCTTTTTTATAAGAAATATGTCATTATATGTTCAAGCTCAAATGCTATACATTTAAGCTCATTTTCTTCATCCTGTGATATGTTTATATCGAACTGATAGGCTTTATCAATGCATATAAGCTCTCTTATGACATTACTTTCACAGTATTTATCAATGTTATCTGTGAAAGCAAGGTAATCAAAGTTATTTACTGTGTGGCGAACTACATCATTTATAATAATATCATCTATTTCAATCGAAGCTGTCATAATGACACCAGCCATTCTGCTACGCCCCATTACTGAAAGTAATTTACTTGCATGGTAGTGAGCGATCTCCCATGAAGGAATGTATAACCATACATTTCGATATTCAGATAGAGCGGTTAATTTCGACTTCATAAAAACATATCTGAGTGCCACATCTACATCTTCATCTTTCTGAGCATTGAAACAAGTGATTCGTTCTGTAAGTGGTGCTATATTCGTAAGCTCTGCACTTCCGTCCTCAATAGCTCTTTCATATTTGTCCAGAATATCTTCTTTCAGTTCATCTGAGCTTATTTCTGTATACTTAGCTCCGAGACTATTGATCACAGGTTTGAAATACTCATGAACATCGAATATGACTATCTTATCTTCCGTATTCTCAAGAACATTCTCAATTTCATGCTTGAAATAGAATATTCCCTTTTTCCTTGATGATATAAGAGCAACTCCCGAAGGAGTTTGTAATTCTTTTCTTTCTTCGATATATTTCTTATTGAAAGAAACACTCTTAGGCTTTATTTGTACTTCATTATCAGGATGTACTGCTTTACCTGTTCCCGACTTTCCTAAGATAAATCCGTTTGCGTTAGGATTTTTCAGTTTGCTACGGTCAAAAATGATTTTATTATCTCTATTTGAAAACTGTTCCCAATATGAATTATCAGGAATACTATTACTTGCAGCAGCGGAAGTTTTCTTCCTATCACTCATTTTCTTGATTAGATGATATGCTGCTACAACAGAAAAGGCAGATAATGCACCATATATGAATTGTTTCATTTTAATCCTCCGAATAAAGTAAAAATGTATAGGTCTTGACGTAAAATATTCATTGTGATATAATAACAGTGTACTACAAAATGACAGTCCGTCGCTTACTCCTTTTGCGCGGGCTGTTTTTTTATTGGAAAATACTTGATACCTTTATACCAAGAGCGTCACATATCTTCTGATATGTGGAGAAATTAGGAACAACCTTATTACACTCAACATTATATATGGTGTTAAGACCAACACCAGCTTTTTTTGCGAGCTCTTTCTGCGATAAACCTAATTCCAGACGTTTTGCTCTTATGATCTCACTTGCAGCCGCTTCCATTATACCTCTCCTTTGTTCTATCAGCCGTTGATATTTGTATCAACGGTATTTATATTATCTTCGTTTTCTGTGTCAGCTCCATTATCTGTTTCACCTTCCTCTAACAGAGCTGAAATTGTACCTGCTAAAATATGTTCTGTGAGCAGTTCTGCCTGTCTCTTTGACAGCATACTTAGTGTTGCGGAGTCAAGCTTGTCAAGGACAGAAGAATAGTCCGCCTTTTTGAGCTGTGCTTCCTTTTCACTGAGTTCTGCTGTGACGGTTTTTATTTCTTTTTCAATTTCGTCAACCTCAGACTGTAAAGTCTGTATCTTGCCTTTCTTTGTATCTGCGGAGCTGTTAAGCTTGTTCAGTAAGCTCTTGAGACTCTGCACTTCCTGTTTTAAAGATTTTTGTTTTTTCTCAGCCATTTGCATTTTCCTCCATTATTGTTTTGGCGAATAAGTCTTCTATCTGTTCAGGATAGCTCAAACTACCGTTATTGCTGTCACCATAGATTTCTGTATCCCCGAATTTAAAAGCACCAGTGAATATCTCTTTGGGATTATTGGGATTGATTGTATTCTTATTGATAATTGTAAGAATATTCTGCTGATAGAAAGCATAATCAGGTGCTTGTCTTACAGTTTCATCGAATTTAGACTTTTCTTTTTTGCCGATAACTAATTTCTCTGCAACAGAAACGTCGTTCGTAATAAGATGACCATATTTTAACGAACCGTCAGAGCCTAAGATACCGCCGCAGATACCCTCCTGAATAAGAGTGTGGTGTCCGTCTTTTGAATACTCTCCACAGCCGAAATACAATTCATTGGCATAGCAATTTGAAATTATCGGATTTTCCGCATTACTGCTTCCAACAGCAGCTATACCTCCTGCACTGAGTTCATTATTGAACCACACCTGTCTTGCAACGCAACCTTGAATATTGCCGCCGTAGTATTCAGGCAGCTCCTGTCCTTTGGCGTCGTACATACGAGAACCAGCTGCTGATCCTACAATACCTCCTGCGTTGAATACATTACCATTTGCCGAGTAGTTGAACACAGCACTGTTTATTACGTTTGCTGGTTTTCCTGATATACCGCCTACATTGAGGATATAATCCTCAGAATTTACCGTTACACCAAAATCCTCAACATAACAGTCCTCTATCTGACCACCGTTGCCGCTTATTCCACCTATGGAATATCCCTGTGCGACCTTTGTAGGCTTTACCTCAGCTTTGGGCGTTTTATCAGGCTCTATTACCTTGCCGTTTTCGTCGTATTCGATCAGATCAGGAGGAACAACTTCACCTGTTGTTTCTTCTGTTTCGGTTGTTTCTTCTGTTTCTTCGCCAATTATTATTGAAGAATGAGCTACAGAACAATGCTTTATAAGTGTTTCACCTGTTGTATAAGACTGATTGGAAGCCTTATACTGATAATTATAAGCATTGCATACAATGGCTCCGTAGTCTTGATATATGTCATGCTGAATGACAGCATTACGAATATTCACGTTTTTTATTGTTGCACCTGATACAGTACCGAACAGCGGATTGTCAAGATTATCAATGACAAATCCGTTTCCGTCGTATTCAAAGAATTCCGAGTCGGGATCACTTTTCAGCTCATTTACAGTATTGATAGAAACATGAGAAGCGTATTCGGGAAAAGCAATGTCTGCGGTCTGCTTGAAGTATCCTCTCGCTTCCTCAGAAGCCATAAGCTCAAGCTGATCGTAATAATCAATGAGATATGGATCTTCTTTTGTGCCTGAACCGCCGCCATACTTAACAAGTACACGGTATAGCTTCTTGTTTTCTGTGAAGTCATAGCTCTGACCGCCGTAGTATTCTATCTTTTTACCGTCAGGAACAGAAGAAAATCCCCATGTATAGCCTGAAACATGAGTGAAAAAGTCTGTTTTGTCAAACTCAGGAAGCGTTATTGTAGCTTTACCGTCAACAATTGCACCTTTCAACTCTAAGTCCTCAGTAGGAATTGCAGAGTATGAACGGTCAATTGAAACTGTTATCTGTTCAACATCAGCTTCAATCGGTGTCTGTTCTGGAATTATCATTCCGTCCTCACTTAATTGTGTTGGTTCAGGAGCAATTATAGGATTGTTCTGAAAATTCTTAAACATCCAGTATCCACCACCAAGACCAAGACCGCCGGTAAGCAATGCACAAAGGCAGCATATAAGCACTATTTTTCCTGTTGCTTTGGATTTCTTCTTTGCCGCTTTTGTCTTATTCTCCACTGTAAGCTCGCCCTGTGAATAAAAAGTCGAATTATTGCTGATAACCTGTTCAAATACATCTGGCATGGTACTTGCGTCCAGTTTTTCTTCCGAAGAATATACTGCATAGTCCACATAGACGATCTTAGGCTTATAATCGCTCATAAACTCCTTGAACTGCTGATTTTCTCTGAGTATATCTTCTGTTAAAAATGGCTTCTGATTATCCTCAAAAACAATATATGTAGTTATAGATTTGTCCTTTGAACTTACACAGTTAGCACGACAAAAATAATTCATTATAATTTTTCCCTCGCTTTCTTCTTTTCCTGAAGTATTTTTATAAGGCAAAATCCGCCGCCGCCTACTAAAATCCAGAGGTCTATCCAATAGAACCTCCAGTGCAGTCCTTCTTCTTCCTCTTGTTTGATATTTGTATCAGCGGAGCTTTGAGTATCATCTGATATTTCAGCAGATACAGAAGAAGTAGCCATATTTTTCGCTTTTGCTTCCGCAACCCGATTAATTACGAAATTGCCTATCAGGACAATTACAATAATAACTGCCGCTACCGTAAATAGCTTGTTCTTTTCGGTATAGGCTCTGATTTGTGCAACTCTTTGTGAATGAGTCTTCATAATATGCTCCTTTCATTATGGATCGGCATTAATATCAGGATTGACCTGAAAACCTTTATAAGTGATCTCAAACCATTCTTTGTCAACATCGGAGAAGTTCCATGCCGCCATAACGTCATCTTTGGAAAGAATATTAAGTCCTACCGAGTGAAGATTATGCAAATGGTCACAGGTTACTGTTGTTTTGGTTATTGTCTGCGGAGTATTGTCAAGTTCTTCTGCATATCCAGCATATAGACCTCCGAGATAACTGAGAAAATCGTTTCCGTCATTTGATGTATATGGATATACTGGAACAAAATCGCCATAGACAATATTCCAGTTATCAATTCTCCATTGAATGTTATTATCCCAATACTGTGATTGAGCGTGACCGTCATGGATAGAATGGAGATTTTCTAAATATGGAATAATATTTCCCCAATCGTTAAATGCTCCAGCTGACATATCAACTTTATAAAACAAATCATCATAAGCTGGATTTGGAATTTCCTCCTGATGAACCGAACAATTCTTTTGAGGACACTCTTGACCGCCATACACTGTATCAGACCATGAAACCATCATGCCAAGAAGATCGTCAAATGCTTGCTGAGTAAATTCAATCTCATAAATCTGTCCTTCTGTATTATTTTCAGTGTTCTTTTGCTTTTCAAGATTTACATAGACAAGAGCTATAGCTTCTGTTTTAGAAATGGACTTGCTGAATTTGTCTTTCAACTGCTGCTTTCTGTTATTTGTCGCAAGGCTTGTCTGAAATACAGTACCGTCATTACTGCAAACCATATAAACGAGGTCTGAGTGCTGAAGGTCATCTGTTGAATAATACATCGAGTCTACGAAAGAATTAAACTCATTCTGCTTTGTAGTACAAGCGTTATCGAAGAATTCTTCCGCTTGTGGGAATATTGTTGATATTTCTTGTTTTGAGCCTGCCGCTGTTCCGACAGCCTTATTTGTTGTTGTGCCGCCAGCTGCACCTCCGCCCAAAATCATTACGCATGGAACTGCTATTACTAAAATCAGCAATAAAATTACGACTAAAATCCAGAATAATGGATTAAGCAGTATAGCGGCAGTATGTACTAAAACTGTGCTTGCAGCTCTTACAGTCCATATTGCCGCCCTGACAGTCTTGACAGGTGCTTTATACAGTAATTTGACACCATGTACAGCACTTTTCGATGTTGTATACGTTTTCTTTGCTGTTCTGTATCCGAGTCTTAAAGACTCAACACCAGTATCTGTAGTATCGTTCTTGTCGATTTTTTTATTTAACGGATTAACCTTTTCAAGCTCTTTTGCGGCTATCTTCCTTTTTGCCATTATGGAACTCACCTCCGTTCTTCGTTGATACAAATATCAACCTTATTATGACGCTGCTATTGTTTCTCCGAATTTTGTAGTGATGATCTCGTATATATGAGTATTTGTCGGAAATTTGTTCTCAAATGGAATAATGCCGTATTCATCTGCATAAATAAGTCCACTGCCAGAACTTGCATTTGTAACGTAGTTCATTGTATCATTTGATATTTTCAGTAGATGTGCAAGCTGTTCTCTGTCAGAAGCGTTCTGCGACAACATAACAACAAACTGAGTGTTTGAGAGCATAGTTCTCGCAAGCTCTGAACGCAGTAAATCTTCAACGTTCTGAGTAATTCCAGTAGGGATACCGCCCCATTTTCTTGCTCTCTTATACAGCTCATAAAAGAAGTTTGCCGACTGTTCAGATTTGAAAAGAAGATACATCTCGTCGATATATATTCTTGTACCGATATTTCTGGAACGGTTCTTAGCTACTCTGTCCCAAAGATTTTCAAGCACGATCATCATTCCGAGAGTCTGCAAGTTCTTTCCAAGCTCCTTGATGTTATATACAACAATACGCTTGTTTATATTTACATTTGAAGGATTTGAGAATACATTCATCGAACCATGTACATACAAATGAAGTGTCTGTCTGAGGTAAGTAACAGCTGATTTTGTTTCATCGGCAGCCACATTCTCATATTTTTTAAGTTCTTCGTAGTATTCTTTTAATGTTGGCTTATCATGGTTATTGTATGTCTCATGCATTACATTGTCGATGATTGTTTTCTGAATAGGGGATATTTCCTGATTTCCGAGTATAGTAGAAAAGAACGATAACATAAAGTCAAGCTTAGCCTTTATCGGATCATACTCCTTATCCTCCTTATCAGGATTTTCTGTTAAATCGAGAGGATTGATATGTGTCTGAGAATTCTCAGATATATATATTACTTCACCACCGAGCATTTCAGCAAGTGCAGTATATTCTCCTTCTGGATCGAGTATCAAGACTTCGTCCTTTGTCTGGAGGATAGAATAAATCATTTCAAGCTTTGCAAGGAAGCTCTTACCGCTGCCGGGAACGCCCAGGATAAATCCGTTAGGATTTTTCAGCTTTCTGCGGTCAAACAAGATAAGGTTCTTCGTCATTTTGTTTTGTCCGTAATATAAGCCACCCTCATGCAGAAGCTCCTTTGAGTTGAACGGCATAAAACCTGCCGTAGCAGATGATGAAAGTGTACGTCTGACTTGCAGATTTTTTTCCTTGTCTACGGAAGCCGAATTACCAACTGGCAGAACGCTACAGAAAGCTTCCTCCTGCAAGCCTGCACACCTCATCGGCTGTAGCTGGTACTTTCTCAGAATAATTTTAAGAGCGTCTGTATTCTGTTCAAGTTCCTCATAAGTATCAGCTGTTATCATTATAATGATGTGTCCGCGGATCATCTTTTCATTTCTACTCTGTAAATCAGTAAGGAATGACTGAGCTTCTTCCATATCCTTCTGTAACTGCGTACCCTCAATAGGATCAACAAAGGCTCCTTTGGCTGCTTCCGACGATTTTCTTACCTTGACAATTGCTTCCTGTTTCATATCAGTGTTTTTACGCTGTAATAGTTTTACTGCTTCTGCCTGTTCAACAAAATCAAGGTTTTCGGTTATAATCATTGTCTGATTAAGCTCTACGATACTCTTAAATATAGTATCTACGATTGAAGCTGGATATTTCTGAATAGCTATACATCGAGCATATTTATCATCGAAAAGGAAATAGTCCTTTTTGAACTCAATATACTCAGGGCAACAGTGCTGCTTCTCAGCCTTTCTTGCAAACTCATTTCTTGAACAAGGAAGTATCTTGCAATCAACATCTCTGAGTATATCAGCTATCAGTCTTACTCTGTCATTAGCTGTTAATGTTATAAGGTCTGTTCCCATGCGGTTCAGAACATTAATCATATGAGCTTCGATGTTGAAGAACCTTGTGTTTGCTGAGTCAAAATCAATAGCAGCAACAGTAACAGTGAAAAGTTTTCTGCACTGTAAGCCGTTCTGTCCATGCATTATCTTGTCACTGAGAATAGTATTGAACTCATGCCTTTCACTGTCCAGTCCATCATCATTGTCTTTAAGCAGCAGTTTTTCACTGAATTCTTCCTTGTTGATTTGGGTATTCAGGATAGAAATCTGCAAACTTGTAGTATCATCGAAACCATTGAGAAGCTCAATGTACAATGCTTGCAGCTCTTGCTGTTGTTCATGTGTTACAGCAGAGTAGTTTATATCAGGTACAAGATATGTTTTTGAATACAGATTTGTGAGCTGTTTTCCAACTTTTACGCCTGTTTTATTAAGCATAATGTAGTTACTTACGAACCCTTCATACGGCAAAGTCTGTATAGTTGTGCGTTTGATTTTACGCTTTTCTTTAATTGTTTTTTCCTTTTTATGTTTGCTCTTGGCTTCTCTTGCTTTGTCACGCTCTTTCGCAGAGCTTTTAGCTCCATCTTTCTTTTTGAATAAACTCATTTTTCTCGATCACTCCTCCTGTTCAAATTCGCCGTTATCAATACGCTGTTGTAGTATTTTTTCTTCCAACAATTCTTCATGAATGCTTTGAAGAAGGCTTCCGTCTGTATCTTCATATACTCTTTTACGCGGTAAAAAGGTATAGGAAATCCATGACCGAAAGTAATCTTCAAATTTAAGTCCCTGAAATGTTATAAAACCGTAAAGCACCCACGGTATTGTCACCAAGATCACAAACCACGGAAGAATATCAGAAGAAATGTGATCTCTGCCAAACACACCAATTGGCAGAGCTGTCAGGCAAGCTCCACCGAGTGATATGATCTGTCTCAATGATAATCCTGCAATTACCTTTGATTTATAGTCTTGTATTTCTATGGGGATTTTAACTTCTAACATAATTACACCTCCGTGATATTTGTATCAACCTATGCCGCATATTTTCTTTGACCATGCTCCTGACTTCATTATTCCGAGTCCTAATGCAAATAGTGCAATAAGATTTATCATTTTTATTGAGCCAAAGTTGTTTGCCGTTATCCAGTTTGATATGAAACTATTCGTCGCGACATATACTATAAACATGACGACCATAACGGTTACTTGCAAGACTACAGCAATATAGTTTTTCAGGAAGTTCTTAGCAACATCATGTGTGGTTTCAGAAGCAAATGTTGCTAATGGCAGCGGAGCTAATAAAGTATATACTGCCAGTTCAAATACTCTGCCAATGACGATTACGAAAACAATGTACGCTATAGCCTTTAATATAAGATAATAAGGCCATAGCTTTATTTTCTCAATCGTCGGGAAAAAGTTGATCTTTTCCGTAGGTGACGGAAAAGCGTCTGTGAATGTGTCTATATCTGAAAAAGCAGTAGTAGAAGGGAATGTTGCATCAGGAAAGAACATTTTAACTGCTTCTGGAGATATTTTATATGTGTATGTATCATATACGTTCCCTGCGCCTTTGTCATACCAGAAGTCCCACCAACCTTTTGAGATTTGCTTTATTAAGCCTTGTTCGACTGTAGCTGTGTATGTTGTCATATTGCCACAGGGCAGATAACTTGGTGACGAACCTGTTGCCGCCTTATTTACCGAGTCAAACATTGAATAGATATATCCTACGATAGTGTCAGCGTTCTGTACTACTTGCTTTATAACGAGTATCTTTATTAGGAAAATCAGCACATTCTCCCATTTCGATGACCACTCAAAATTAATTGACTTACGGAAAAAGTCAACCATAAGCAAAAGTGTAGCAACAACAAGAGCAAGTGTCTTGGACGCTTCTCTTATTCTTATTGCTATTATACCAGTTGACGATGATGGACGGAGTGTGTTTACAATCTCATAGGGAGAAGTTTGAGAAAAGGTGAATGCCTTATTAAGAATATCGTTAGTCTCGGACACGTTTTCCGTAATTTCATCGTAGACATCTGGCACATAATAGCCGAACATATCCGCGTGAGCAGTTACCGGCGAGGAAAATATAGCTAATAAACCGAACACAATGATTATGGTATACGCAATTCCGCGATACTTCATTAACTTTTTATAATACGGATATGGTATTACACCGTACATTTTATCCCTCCTGTCTTTATACGAATGTACTGAGAATACTTGATACAGCGACAACAATACCGCCAGCTGAAATTGTTCTCAAGCCGTTGACTTTTTGTCCTGCGTCATGGTTCTTCATTGACAATCCAAGCATTACAGCTCCCATAAACATTCCAAATGCGCCGACTCGCCGCGTCCACTTTCCTATGAAACTTAATATGGATTGGAATTCTGCATTGGCAGCAGTTTCTGAATAGGTTGAAGGAATATGGAATATATTCAAGTCTTGTACAGCTGCTTTTATCATAAAGCCTGATACCATAACAAGTATTGCTAACAGCTGTTCTTTGGCATTATCGTCTTTTATTGATAACGCAAGCTTTATAGCTCCGATAAAGGCTATCAATCCTCCAGCGCGAGCTATCCATGTGGCAAAGAAGTTAATACCGTCTTTGGCAAGTTCACTTGGTGTTCCTGTTGGCGGTGCATTAAGTATATCTAAAAGAACAGGGAAGTGTGATAGTATTTCCATTCTTACCTCCTATATAAAGGTGTTCTGCCCTTGCTTTCACAAGGGCAGATATGTATTTTTAGCTGAACAGATCGAACATATCAACTGCACCACATATAGCAAATACTACGAAGCCAGCTATCATCGTCTTAATACCATTTTCCTTTTGGTCTGCCTCATTGTTCTTAAGTGCAAGACCAAGCATAATTCCGCCAAACAGAGCAACAGCTGCGCCTAAACGGCGTATCCATGTAATAATAAAGTCCATAGTATTCTCATAAGCTGAGTCAGCTGTTGACGAACCTGATTTTGAACCACCCGGCTGTCCACCGCCCTGTGGATTACCAAGCTGCTGAATAACAGGTTCTTCATAGTTGTTTATCATAGGCTGAACAATAATCACGTTCTCCTCATTTTCTTCGTATATAGGTGCTTCTTCTACGACTGCTGCCGCTTCATTCTCCGCAGCAAAAGCTGTAATAGGGAGAGCTGCTATAATTGCCATTGTGAATACCGCCATAAGCATTGTTGTTAAACGTGAGATTACCTTTTTCATTATAAATTCCTCCATTTTGAATTAAAAATCTCTGAATTGATCGTCCATATCATAGTCATCTATTACATCATCTGACATGACATGGCTTTCTGACGTGTTTATAACGACTTCATTGATTTCATCTGAGGACAAATCCTCAATTGTTGAAGCCGTTTCTTCGGGTACATCAAATTCCTGACTATAAGCTTCTGGTTCGTTGATATTTGTATCAACAGCTTCATCAATGCTTCCATCAGGATTGATTATATCGGGCGCGATCTGTTCCTGATCTCCATTATTGATTTCCTCCTTTCCCTTTATCGGCTCTCCTAAGTCAAAACTTTCAAACTCAAAAGTTACCTGACCATATTCGACGCTTTCTTCTGATAACAGCTCATCACCATAAACCTTGATACTTGTGTTCTCAAAGAGACTCAAAATATCGGCTTCTGTTGGTAAACTGCTGTTTTTATCAATCAACACTGTTTCTGAAATAGAACTGTACTCAGGGACGTTGACACTTGTATCAACGACATTATTATTTTCATTGCTATCTGTAGCAACTTCTTCGTTGATACTTGCAGTAGCCTTTTTAAGTTCGTTTACAGAAACAGCATGAATTGAACTAACTTGGAATGACCTTTCTTGCCTTTCCGCGTCCGTCTTAGCAGCGTCGGCAAGAAAAGCATAATTTGGATGTTTATCGAGTTGGCATTTTTTACATAAGAAAGGATTGTGTGAACGCATTTTCACTATGCATTCATCAATCGCAATACCAGCTACTTCATTCGGTTGCATAAGTTCTCTGCCAATGATTTGATTATTTTCTGATGTACTTGACTGCCGTCCTTTTGTACGGTTGGCACTCTTAACGTCAATTGTCTCTTTTCCGAGGTTTTCTGAGATGTACTTCGATGTTGTTTCTTCATTACCGCCGATAAACAGGATAGTACTACAGCAACCAATAATGCCTTCCCAGGTCTTTTCATATTTTGACTTGAACAAGGAAAGCGTCTGGACAATGACATTCATGCTGATATTCGCAGAACGAACAAAAGCAATTTTGCCCTCAAAGTCTGGAATTTGAGATATATTGCAAAATTCGTCCATGATGCAGCGTACATGAACGGGAAGCTTCTTACCCTTATCTGCATACTTGAAGTTTGCTCTATTGGAAAGAACATCAAACATTTGCGTATACAGCATAGAAACCATAAAATTGAATGTCTTGTCTGTTGCAGGAACAATAATAAAAAGAGCTGTTTTTTCATCACCTATCGTTTCAAGGTGAATGTTATCACAACAGCTCAGGTTATAAACTTCTTCCAAGTTGTACATAAAAGTCTTTACATTGGCTGAAGAAAGAAAAGATTGTCCTGTTTCTTCAGGGGCATTACGAACTTCCTTATACATTCGCAGCGCGAGACAGTCTGGTTTTCTTTTTTCAAGTTCGATAAAATCTCTATCTAAAGGGCAAAGAAAAGCTTCATTACGTCTTTCATAGTATTCATCAAAGCTTTCTCCCTCATTTCTCGGCAGCATATAACCGTCTTTTCTGCCTTTTGTGGGATACTGTAATCTACGCATTTTCTCGGTAACTGCAAAGAAATTAAGGTTAGATGTATCACGAGTGGACTCTATGATATTTCCATTTTCATCGAAGTCAGCGTTATACTCACTTTCTTCAAACAACAGAAAAATAATAGCTTGCAATAGGGATTTACCCTTTTGTGACCAGAAATCTTCTTTTTCTCCGTCAACCTTTGTGGCAGAAAAAAGGACATCTACCATTTTCACAATGTCTTGTGTGGATAGATGTCCTTCTGGATCATATACATAATGAAACGGGTTATAATTGTTTGAATGTTTCATCTGAATTGTGTTGAACACTCTGACCTTATAACCAGCTTCTATAAGCATTTTTCCCGTATCCGCAAGAATTTCTCCTTTCGGATCGGTAACAACGTAGCTCGTATTGAGCTGACAAATATTTGGTTTTGCAACATATCTTGTTTTACCTGAACCTGAGTCACCGATTATAAACATATTCAAGTTTAGATTATGCTGCCATGTGTTTAGTGATAGCTTCAAATCGTCAGCAATGATAATGTTATTATCTATGGTAAAGCCGACAAATTCGCCTTTTTCATCAAAGACTCGTTTACCGTCACGCAAAGCTGGCTTAAACACAGGTTGTTTTTCCTGTTCAGCAAGACTTTTCTTTTCCTTATCATCGCCCCATTTAGCAGAACCGTATTCTTCTCCTCTACGATGATACCGCTTCGGAGTCATGGAAAATTTATAAAGGATAAATATGCCTACACACATAATACCTAACAGCAGCATTTTACATACATAGCTGTTTTTATCGGCAATATGTTTCATGATATACGGCATATTTTTGAGAGCCAAATTCATGCCTTTGCTGATAAGTTTGTAATCAAGCTTACCGTCTGCTTTTCGTGAGAAGTCCATAGCACAGCCTAATATAGCAGAAAGCACTGCGGTCAGCAGTGCAATAATACTATATACGATAATATCAGTTTTGGTGAAACGCGGCTTTGGACGAGGAGCTGCCATATTATCGCCCTCCCCTTGAAGGTGCGTCCTCTATCTTTTCAGCCACATTATTGAGCTTATCAGCTGCCTTATCAGCCGCTGCTGAAAGCTTCTCCGCGCTATTTGAAAGCTTTTCTCCTGTTTCGGCAAGTATGTTGCCTTCAGGGTGCATTTCATGCCCGTTTCCGTTGATACTAATATCAACGCTATCGGACATTGAGTTAGAAGCTTCGGTGAGAAAAGCTTTGTCAGCTATATATTGCTGATATGCTTCTTCTGTATCGAATACCAAGATATTCTGATCGGCAAAGCTCATATTAAGCTCTCTGTTCATATCGTTCTTGAGATTGATCCATGCATACTTGCCATTAGCTTCGACAATAGGGTTGCCGTTGCTGTCCTGAGTATTTGCGTCAGTGAATTCTCCGAGCTTCTGATTACCGTTATATGTTGTGTAATCATGAATAACTCTATCTCCATTATAGCTACCTTTACAAACAATATGTTTATTTGGTTCTTCTGAGCTACATATTACAATATTATCGGACTTATTTGCTTCACGCTTTGTCGTGCGATTAAGAGCTGAATTAAGGTCTGTTTTCGTTTTCTCAGCAGTGTTGACACGCTGCTGAACATTGTCAATACCTTTATCATATATTATGGAAGCTTCCTCTGCTGATATGCCATATTCCTTATTAAGGGCTTCAATTGCTTCCTTACGATTAGCAGCTGGCAATTCCTTTAGCTGACTTATATCAGAAACCATAATGGAAGCTTTTTTGAACTGCTCAACAGAGATCACAGTTTCTGCGTTCTGTAACTCAGCTTTCTGGAACACTGACTTTGCCATATCTTTAGCAGCGGCTTCGGGGACTCCCTGAGATTTGTACATCTCTTTGAGTTCTTCCAAAGCAGTTTTCTTATTTGAAAAAGAAAGCATAAGTGTCTGCTCCTGAGATACCTGATGAGTCTGTCCACTCTTATCGCTCTCTGTTGCGTTTGCTACACTTTTTATCTCAAATGTGTTTGTGTCTTTTCGCTGAATAGATGTTGATATGCTGTCAATTGGCTGTGTTTTAGTGAAAGTGTTTCCACTTTCATCTGTTCGGAGCATACCAGAAGCAACCTCTGGATCAGACAAATCAAATGCTGCTTTAGTGAATATGACCTCATGAGTGTGTAGTTCTTCGTTACTTCCCATTATATTACGGTATCTGGCATTAACGGCTGTAACGTGCTCTGCTTTAGCTATGAGCGCGTCCTGTTCAGCAATATCCTTGATACCGAGCTGTTCTTCGAGGACGTTTCTCATATGAGCCTTTGTTTGACGCGGAGGATTGAGAACCGCAAATCTACCTTCATTATCCTGATAAACTACTCTTGATATTCCATCATCTTTCGGAGTAACGTAATAACAATCGTAGGCTTTTGTCATTATATCCTCATTATCCCATGTAACCTGAGATACATATGAGAATTCAGTAGTCGGATCATCACTAAAGTATCTGGTTTTTTCATCTCCCATGAGCATTTCTTTTCCAAACTTCTGAGCAGCTATATTTGCCTTGTTCTCGTCATATCCGAACTGAGCCTGAAGCTGACGAGAAATGAAGTTCCTGTTCGGAGTATCATCAAAGGGTAAGGTTTTACCTGAGATTTTATCAGTAATATTGTAGAAACCATCATTATCCTTTGAAAATTCTATTGAATTCTCAACTTCATTCGCCTTACGAACGAATTCGGACCGAGCAATTTCAATTGCTTTCGCGTCCTTTCGCTCATATATCGCGAGATATTCACCGCTTTTTGTTTGTGCAAACTGAGCTGAAAGATCATGCTGCTTTAGCTCTGCATTGATAAAAGGAATTTCCCATTCCTTGCATTTGAAATTGGCAAGCTCCTGCGGTCTTGTTTCAAGCTTTTCCTTTATAAGCTCTGTACTGAGCTGTCTGAACATTGGCATATCACTCTGCCTGAAACTTATATACACATTATCTTTGCCTTTTTCACTGCGAAGCGCAAGAGGAATACCACATTTCTTTGCCTTAGCCACTAAGAGTGCAGCGTCCTCCTTTGTCATTCCATGTTCTGACGATACTAACTGGTCACGGTTTTTCGTGCAATGTTCCAGAAGCTCCTTTACAGAAACTTTTCCGCCTTTTATATCGAGAATTTTCTTATTCTGAATATCTAACTGCTTCTTTTCCTTGCTCATTTGCCTACTTTTGGCTAAATAGCGAAGAAGTCGCAGTATAGCTTCAAGCATAACGCGAGCTGAACGTGCTGCTTCACTTACGCCTCTGCCAGACACATTTATAACAGCTCCTGCTATGTCATCGCTCATATTCATTTGCAACACCTCCATTTGGGTACAAAAAAAGCTTTAGTATAAAACTAAAGCTTCTTCGTATGGGATATTAAATTGTTCTTTACTGCTTATCTTTGTCTTTTGCTTCCTTCGACTTGCCTATGCTGCGGACTATAATGCCTATCAGGAAACATAATAGTCCTCCGACAGTGATGAAAATGAAGTGATTGTTTATTATTCTACCGATAGGTGATGAGTCACCAGCAGTGAATACAAATATTACTGCAAGTGCAAAAACACAACCTATAACGATAAAAAGTGTACCGACGTCTTTTATCTCTTTTCCCATATTACGTTTCAATTTTTTCACCTCCTGATTGAAAAAGAAAATAATATATTTTAAACAAATTATATCATATCATCACTGTGAAGTCAAGCAGATATTTTAGAAAGGGGGGTCTTCAGCTATAATCTCATCAAATTCGGCAGGATAGTCTATATCGCTGCCACTTGCATTTTCAGAAGCTGGCTTGTTATATCCAGCAAATTCTACACTTTCTACTTTGATGTAGTTGAAATACTGCTTTTCGCCGTTCTTGTCGTAAACATCACACTTGTTTTTACCGATTATGGCTATTCTGCTGCCTTTCTTGAAGTATCTGCTTACATACTCCGCAGTAGAACGCCATGCTTTGCAGTTGAGAAAGTCAACGTCCCTTGAACCATCTTTGTTCTTGTAATCCTCCTGAACAGCAACAGTAAAACGGCACGATGAAACACCGTTCTCTGTCTGCCTGAAATCAGGATCGGCGGAAAGTCTGCCCATGATAATTGCCTTGTTCATAATTAATACCTCCGTTATATGTATATTATTTTTCGTTGACATTTGTATCAACGTATATTAGCATTGAATACTCATTTTTTATCTTCTCCTATGAGGTCATACCATTGTCGGGATAATTTCTTTACATTTTTAGTATATGTATCATGATCCTTCAACGCTTTTTTAAAGAAATCTTGTACCTCCTTACTTTCCGATTGAAGTGAATTTTTCAGGCACTGTCTTTCAGCTGCTTTGCCGACAGTATCATTTATGTAATTGCCGAGATAGCGTTCACAGTTGCCACAATAAGCTTTCCCATTAGATATAGTTGTTGTTCCATCGTACATATTGGTATTATCAGTTTCTTCTCCATCGAAACGAACAGAATAACAAACATATCCTTTGATACGACTTCTTTCATAGTATTCTTCACAGCCGCAGAACGGACAAACTTCCAAATCCCTGAACCTCATGACTACCTCCTTTTTTACTTATTTTTCTTCTGAGATAAACATACCATTAGCTTTTCTCTGCTCATCCATTTCCTTAAAAATGCCCTCATACTTTAATAAAAGTTTAAGATTTTTTTTATCGTTTACACCGTTAAGAATTGATTTTTGGATCATAAATGTCAAAAAAATCGCACCTATTATACATAACGGAACTCCGAGCATTATCATTATGCTTCCGAGCGCTTTTTTATGTAAGATAAAAAATATTCCACAAAGCTCTGTAAATATTCCAACTAAAAAGAAAAGGTACAAATCACCTCCATCGTATTCAGCTGCCAGTTGATTTTTTTTCTCTTTGCTCAGCTTGATAGCTTTATTCCGTATTTCTTCTATTCTCTCGGTCTCAGGTAAGCAGAGTTCAAATCTGGAATGGAATGTACTTAAAAGAAGCGAAGTCACTACACACTCTTTATCCTCTTTCATTCCTGAGAGAAAGTCAGGCATTGTCCTTGTTCGTATTCGCAAATAATTCTCATACGGTATAAAGATAATACGATCATCATCACCGTATCCGCATAAAGCAACAAGATCACCTTTCTCATAAACTGTGTCTTGCTCTGCAAACTTCTCTTTTACTCTGTATATTCCAACTCTGTCTGCCAAAGGCTTGAAATCTTCCATTTCCTCTAATATAGTTGAGATAGGCTGCTCGTTGAGTTTATACATTTATAATCACCTCTGAACTCCTTTCAATGATTTATTTCTATTATTCCACTTTTCAATGGCTTTGTATGGATCAAGGTCAAAACCACCTCTTGCCATACACTCTGGATTACCACACTCTACATAAAACGGACTTGGAGCGTCTTTACTCACACCTAATCGCTTAGGTGTAATATCCATTACAAGTTGTCCTTTTTTCTCTCCGCAGAATGGGCAGTGATCGAAGTCATTTGAGGTCATACTCTTAAGCTTGTCCCAATCTTCCTGCGTCATTGTGTTGGAACGCATTTTCTTGATTTCTATCTCCATATAGTCCTCCTTTGTAGTTTTTGTAGTTGAAACATACTTTTTCAGCACTGGTTTTTCTGGTTGTTTTCTTTCTGCTGCTTTTCAGCTCGCACTTCTTCATCATATTTAGACTTAGTGTCCATGATAAAGTAAGAGAAAAAGCCCAAAACAGAAATTATTAATAGTATCGGAAGTTTATCATAAACCTCGTTCATTAAGTTTCCATTTAAGCTTTGACTTAATGTGAAAAGGAATGCCATAATGATGAAAAGAATTGGAACGATTTTAAATGCAGACTTCAATCCGTGAATTGACGATTTGCTAAATCCTATAACAGACATAGTATCGGCAAAAAGAGTTGCTACTGTTATAATTACTATAGTTTTCATTTTTTTCTCCTTTACTGTGATAATATTACCGTATTACTCTCAGAAACATAAATAAAGTCTGCTGTTGCTCCTGTCTTATCGGTAAGTCTTATACCGTCCTCGATGAGCTTCAAGCTCAGCACTCCCTCTGGAAGGAAGGAGCGCTGTATTTCTCTCAGAGCTTTGAACTGCGATATTGTATCGCAATGAATATAGATTTTATCCATTATATCCTCCTATCATTCTTTCGGAACAAGTTCATACTCTGTCCCATTAATTTCGGTTGTCTGATAAGTTGTTAGTTCATCTGTTGCAGCGGTTGGTTCCTGAACAATGCTTCCAGAAGATTGACTGTTATACATTATACGGAATGTTACTATAGACGCAATCAATGTGCCTATAAAGATTATTCCTAATCCTATTGTTCGCTGCATATAGCTCGTATTCCAACTTTCATCTGTTTCTTTCTTCCATTGAGAAAACACACTGAAAAAGGCATAGACAGCAAAGCATGATATAAGGAACAAAATAATTGGAATGATTAATAATATATCCATTTTTATTCTCATTTATTTTTAAAGCGTGGGTATATATCAGTAAAAAGACCGATAGCGACGCAAATCAACATTACAATCGCATATATTACCTTTTGTGAGAAGAACATCTTAAATGCTAATAATGTAAGTAATACCATTGCAATTATTTTTAAGACTTTATCTGTTTTCATTTTCGACACTCCCATATTATGTACCATTAATTACTGTTGTGACGTTCGTAACTGTTTCGCTGGAGCTTTCATATTTATGCGAGTCAAAGAAATCACCAACATTATATTTCAAGTAAACGTCCTCACTTACTGAAAAATCTTTAGTGGCTGTTTCGTCGGTTCTTCCAAATAACTTTGTTTTTTTTACGTCAGTATCAATAATGATATAATACTCTGTTCCATGTGATGTAAACAAGCCAGTTTTGGGATTAACTATCTTTTTGTCAATAATCTTTCCTGAATGAACCGCAGCTAATTCTTTTTCAAAGTCGCTCTCAACTTTTAAATCCTTGAATAACAAGCCTAACATTGTTAAAGCTAAAGACATTGCAACAACTGACATTATAAGTTTATGAAAATCATTTCTATCCATTTTAACTACCTCCAATTATTCCTTTGGTACAAGCTCATATTCTTTTCCGTCTATTTCAGTTATCTGATAAGTTGTTGGTTCTTCTTTATATTCTTTGCTATATTGAGAAAAAGAAATACTATCGGTTACATCTTCGCTTCGAAATTTATAACGTACTAAATCTGCACCACTGATTGTTGCTTTTTTTATTCTTTTATATAATATGATCTGTTCTCCTGTTGAAGTAGAGTTGTAGTCACTCTCACTCACTTTAAACTTGACTGATTGATTTTCAGTATCAGCAACTATCCAATAATATGTGACTGTATGCCTTACTGCTGCATCGTATCGTTGCTCTGAGAACATTTGACTTACAGAACAGGGAATTTCGACAATCTCAGTATTTCTTCCTTTTTTTTCAATAAAGAAGAAGCCACACACCAATAAAGATATGATTACAAAAACTACTAAAGACTTGTCCTTCATGCAAAATACCTCCTATTAGTTTTTAGGAACAAGCTCATATTCTGTTCCATTAATTACTATAGTTTGATATGTTGTTAGTTCTTCTGTTGCAGATGTTGGTTCCTGCACACTACTGTCAGAAGGTTTACTATTACGCATTAGATTAAGAAGGCTAAGTCCTGCAATACAAAATATTGCAAATGCAATAACTGCAAATACAACTTCTGCTATTCCAATTCCATTTTTCATTTTATTCTCCTATCATTTCTTTATGGATTTATCAAAAACTTTACCGCAAATCTGAGCAATAAAAAGAGAGCTAAAGCAAAGGTAAAAATACGAAATATATATTCTACTCTGGAGTATGCGTTTTTGTTTTTTATTGTATAATGAATGTTATAAATAGGAAAAATCACTGTAATTAAGCATATCAATCCTATAACACTTTTATGTTCCTTTATATTTAAATTAAGCGTATATATCAGTAAAAAAGTAGAATTATCCATAGGAACCTCCTGTTATCTTAAAAGGAACTTGTTTTCGGCAGCGGCTTTATCATAATTTTTAAGAGCTTTCATTATTCCGCCTAAAAGAGCATTTATCTGCTCTTTTGAAAAAGAAGCTTCTTCAGCTGCAAGCATTACATATCCTTTAATAGCACTGTTATACATACCGTTGTCAAGGAGATATTGGAGCTGTTCCTGTTTAAGAGACTGCGCCCACTTTGAAAGAGTCACTTCCTTTTGAGATACCAAGCTCCTTTCTATTGCCATTTCTTCTTCTGGACTTAATACTGTAGGATCGTTATTAATACTTATGTCATCGTTGATACTTGTATCAACATCGTCATCTTCGTTGATATTTGTATCAACGCTTTTCTTTTTTATATCTTTGGGCTGAACCTTGCTGAGATCACGAATATTGCTCTGTTCAGCTTTGTCAAGCTTTGCAATTTCATTAGCAGTACTTATCGAAAGATCACCACTTGCAATAGCTTCCTTAACAGGCTCTATTGCATTTTTCTCAATATTCTGCATTTTTCCTACTTGTGCGGAGGAAACACCGAGATGTTTTGCTATATCATCTCTTATTCTGCCAAAATATTCGCCTTTGGCTTTCTTTTCTTTAAGTATCTTGTCGATTGTTTCATAGCTTTTCCAAAGCTCTGGATCGGAGAGCTGTCGAGCTGATACGTTCATGAGTATCAGGTCAAGCATTTTATCGTCCTCGTCAGTATAGTTCTGTACGAGACAGGGGAGAAAGCGAGATATATTCTCCCCATTGTCTATAAGCCACTGTACCGCTGCTCTGCGGCGATGACCGCTGATTATTTCATATCCGCCTGTTTCAAGCGGTCTGACGATCAGGTTATCTTTTACACCACCCTGACCAAGAATTATCTGTGCGAATGACTCAATGTTTTCAAGTACAAAGAAGTTATCAGCTGACTCATGCAGCTCTGCAATGTCTATCATCTTTATACTATCTGTAAGTGTATCTGACACGATAGCCGATAAATTACCTAACATACTGCCTTTCATGCTTCAACCTCCTTGAGAATTTCGTCTGCGAGACTTTCGTATGCGTTTACTATCTTCCATGATGTACCGATTTTCGGTACATTTCTTTCAATGAAGTATGCCTCAATTGGCAGTCCTGATTTCTGAGACTCACGAACTGTTGTTGAGTAGGGAATAACTGACTGCATAAGTCTGTTCTGGAGTATACTGCGAAACTCAGCGATAATGTCCTTATCGTTCTTCGCCTGATACATTGTAATAAAAATACCACCAAGTTTTGTTCCCTGACGGTTGATCTCATCTGTAACCTTTTTTAAACCCTGTATCTCAAATTCACCAAGCATTGTCGGTACATATACGGCATCGAGCTGTTTTATTATCGCTTTTACTTCATCACTGAGCGCAGGGGGGAGGTCAAATATTACATAGTCAAACTCGTTGATATTTGTATCAACAGACTTTTCGTTGTATGTATTCCAAGTTGTATGGGAAATGTTCTCATATTCAGATGAAAAAATGCCATTATCAGACTTGTTTGAAAAGAAAAATGAGAAGCAGTTTTCCTGACAATCACAATCGACTACAAGAATATGCTTTCCCTTCTTTGCAAAAGCGTATGCAAGGTTAATGACACTTGTTGTCTTGGCGACTCCACCCTTATTGTTGTAAATACCTATTTTCTTCACTTTGTTCATTATGAGCCTTCTTTCCGCACTTTAAGTGCTATAATATTCACCTTCTTTTAATTTATAATCACGGAATTCAGGGCAGAGAAGGCTCAACTGCCCTTGCTGCGTTTGCAACCACAGTCCGTGATGTTATCAATTCTCACATGGAGAAAGAATAACCGAAGTTATGTTTTTCATTGCTTCAATTTTGGTATCTTCAAGTACATGAGCATAACGGTTCATAGTAACATTAATGTCAGAGTGACCGAGTAAAACGCTTAATGTTTTGAAGTCTACGCCAGCTTCTAATGCTCTTGTTGCAAATGTGTGCCTGAGAGCATGAAAATTTGCTTTGGAAATACCTGAATATTCCAATACTTTCTTAAAATATTCTTGAATTGATTTAGGTTCACATGATGAACCACGTTTATGTGTGATGATAAATTCAGTAGGGGATAGAATACTATTCCCGAAATGCTTTACCATATTTTCTTGATGTTTAACTATGTTTGTCATTATATCTTCATTTAAAGGGATATTTCTTATTGAGGAAACACTTTTGGGCGTATCTATGTAGATTTTTGTTTTTGTTTTGCTATTTTTATCGAGTGTCATTAGACGTTGAAGCGTTTTCCTTATCATTAGCCTTCTATTGATAAAATCAATATCGCTCCATGTTAAGGCACATAATTCTCCAACTCTTATGCCAGTTGCAAGACATAAAAAAATACCGAAAGCATATGGCTCGTCGGTATTGGATATTGTAATTAATAATTTTGATTGTTCTACTCTTGTAAATACTCTCATTTCTTTTCTTATAACTTTGGGAATGGTAACATATTCTACGTAGTTTTTGTTAATAATGTCATTCAAATTTGCAATTTTAAATGCCGAATGTAACATCATTCGTATATTCAAAACACTCTTTGGTGATAATTCTTTACTTATTAAATTAAAGAACTCTTGCAATACGTCAAGATTAATACTGTCCATATACACATCACCAATTGCAGGAGCAATATGCTTACGGATGTAGCATTCATAGCTAACGGCAGTAGAGTGTTTGATGTTGGGTTTTGAATAGATCGAGAACCATTTAGATAACCATTCTCTCAAAGTTATTTTGTTTGTCATTGTTATTCCTCCTAATTAATGATATAATTAAATTATACCATTAATTAAGAGGAATAGCTGAAGAAATAATTGAACATATTTAAAAAGTATTTGGCTCATAACCCGAAGGTCGTTGGTTCAAATCCAGCCGCCGCAACCAACGTAATATCGGCACTTTCGAGTATTCGGAAGTGCTTATTTTTATGCCCTTTTTTATCCAATTGCAGCAACCGTGCAGCAACGCGTTTATTTTTCCTCGAAATATCGCTGAGAATCACGAAGTGTTTTTTAGAGTTTTTGAAGTATATTGCGGGCTTTGTTAACCTTGGTTAACAAAAATAAACTTGATGTTATTAAAATAGAGAGTTATAAGAAATGCACCCGTGAAGGGTGCATCTGTATCGGCAGTTTCAGCGTTACAAAGTATAAGTTCAACGCTTCGGCAGCAGCTGCTACTGTTGAAATGCTTACTATCCATTCTGATCCGACAGGCGGACATTGTAGCTTGCCCACAGGGCAACATGCATTCTTAAAGCTCGAAAACCTTATCAATGAAGAACATTTTATCCAGTATCGAGCGCTGCATTCATGTCAGGTAAATATCCAGATCGGATATACGGTTCATATCTGTATCCATAAATTATACCTCCTATTTGAGCCAGGTTAATTATATACTGAAACTTTTGTATTTTGAATACTGCTCTTAGTTACTGCCCATTCCTTTGCCGAATGCTGTAAGATAGCCTACCATGTATGCTACACTTATCATTCCGCAAAGACAGCACGATGTCAGAATTATCTGAGTAGTATTACCTGTAAAGGAGATACGGCATAGTATGCAAGATACAACACCAAGTATTCCTGAGATGATACCGATAATAATTGAAGGAATATGAGCATAAGTACTGCTTTTTTCGGTTACAAAGAATAGCAATACAGCAGCTGTAGCTGCTATGCAGCAAAGAACAGCGACAATTATTGCAGGAAGCATATATCCTTTACGAAGAAAATATATTCCAGATACAGCGATCAATTCAGGGATTGCTGCATAAATTGCCGATAGTAAAATATCGCCGGCATCAATATCAGATATATCTAACACTGCATAAGCGATACCGGCAAGTATAAGCGAGAGCAGATACAGCAGCCATAAATGAGAAATAAGATAAGCCATATTGTACACCTACCGTTTTGAGTTGCTTTTATTATATCACATGCCTGCTGTCTCTTCAAGTTAAAAACGGAAAGAAGCAATTGTGTAATATAACAAAAAAATGGCAGCCATAACGGCTGCCACATAAGGAAAAAGTATTGTTATTTTGAATATGAGTCATCATTACATTCAACGTCAATTATTACAGGAACATCATTACTCTTACCTTCATCGTTATAATGAAGCGTTACTTTTTCTGATAAATCAAGAATGACCTTGGAATTGTTTCCTCTGCGCTCCAGTGCATGTTTAGCTGCAGAAGTGCTCTTTATAGCGTCATTTTTCTGCTTATCCGTCAGGAGAGGCACTTTATTGATGATTTTATCTACTTCATCAGGAGGTAATGTCTCTGGTACGTGAATGTCGTAATGCTTACTATAGTCGATAAACAGCCCGGAACTGTATTCGCTCTCGTCGTATGCGACAGTGTTAGGTGAACTGTCACGTATTATGATGGCAGGCGTACAGTCAGCTTGAGTAAAAGGACTTATCGGTACCCACTCACTCGGAGGTGAAAAAGCGTTATCGAACGTGGTATCTCGACAGTAGTTGTTACCTATGCTTGAGAGCATATCCCATGCTTCCTGGTAACCAGGATAGTTAGCAGCGAAGAAATGATTATATCCACCTTCACTGGGCCAGTCTGGATTGTCGTATTTGTTGTTATATGAGATAGCAGGAGCTTCTATAGATGGTGCAGGAGGAGCTTCACAAATGTTATAAAAATTGAAAGCTATATCCTCAGAAATCTCGTTGTAAGCTTCCAGAAAATCATAGCCATCTGCAAAGGTATACTCCGTATTATCCTCAATACTTTCAGTCGGTCTGCATATAGGGTCAAACCCATATTTTGTAAGAATTTTATTGCAATGAAGTTTGTAACGATTGAGCTGGCTAATACTCTGTGAAAATTTGTGACCATCTATGAATGAAACACAATTACGGAGTATGTGAAAGTGTCTTGTACCAGTATCAAAATGCATAGATACTGTGCAATGAAATCCTTCCTCACATATGGGAGCAGCTATTTCTTTAGCCATTTCGAAGAATTCCTCATCTGAAATGTTATTTCCGATGGGAGTAGGCGACAATATCATTTGAGTATACTGTCGACCGCTTGTTTTGCCAAAAATGTTCTTTACAGCAACCATCTCGGCGAACGGATCATCTGTGATTGCTCCAAATGTATAGACAAAATTTTTATCTTTTGTCTTGAATGGGTCAGTTGCGTAGTCATACATAGCCTTAAAGTCGTTTATGGTACGATTGTCTCCCTGTCGTGCGATAAGTAATGACATTAATCTCCCTCCTCCTCGGTATTGTTGATGATCGTTAGCTGTTGCGATATTTCAACAAATATTGTCATAATATCCTTTAATCCTGCGAGCAGCTCATGGCCAAGGGAATCTGAAATTTTTCCATCTCTCAAGGCTCCTTTGACTTTATCGTTGATCTCGATGAGGTTGCGCGGTATGTAACCGCCCTTGTCAAGAAATACCACCTTGCCGTCTGTGAGGGTGGTGGTTCTAATAAATTTGCTAACATCTGTATTGGCCCTGTGTGCCTTCTCAGTAATTATTTGCTTTTCGTCAGCGGTAACCATAATCTGAATGGTTTCTTTGCGTTTCATTTGAACGCCCTCCTTTATCATTATACTTCGGAATAGTACTATATCTATCATTACATAGTACTCATCATTACATTTTATCTTTAGAGGGCTGAAAGAAAAACAGCCCTCTGAAAATGAATTTGCATGAAAGTCATGGTTTACTTCGTCTCAGCGTTGTTATCCTCTGGAGCGCTAAGCTCATCTGTAGTCTTGAGCCTAATGCCCTTGAAGCCTGCTACTCTCTTTTCGCGAGGTCCGACCTTCCTGGGCTCGATTTTGGGACCGTAGCCAAGAACGGCTTCTTTGAACTCCTTTGAGTTCTTTGGGGTTATAGCATTATCAAAACACCAATTTTTATAGTTCTCATAGAGCAAATTTACTGAAACAGAGCCGCCCTCGTCTATGATAGCACGGTCATTGAGAAAATCGCTCTCAGGGTGTAATGCAGTGATACGTTGCTCAATATAGGCCTTACCTTTATCGGACATGCGGAAATCGTAGCCTGAGCTCAGTAAAGCTGGTAACGTTTGTGCCGCAACTGTAAAAATTGCATCCCTCTCTTCCATAAGCTTATCGAAAAGCTCAGGATCACGTTGATCCTGAGGAAGAGAGTATGCAAACGGAATCATTACCATCCTGCGGTAAAGTGCTTCGTCCGGATGCTTGAAGTTATAAGGATCGTTGGATGCGTATATCAGCTTTACAACGGGGAGGAACTGAACAGGATTCTCGCGTAAAGCACGACCTTCAATAGGCTCGCAAGAGGTGACCGATTTGAATACTTGTTCGTTGCCCATGGGCTGGGCGCTGTTATCATAGGAAATGTTAATTTTTTTACCCAACAATTGTATGATGAAATAACGGTCTGAAAGCTGTGAAAACCCAACATTAGAAATGAGCTCCTTGCTTACTACCGAGGCCAGCACACGGAGAAGTGTTGACTTGCCACAGTCGGGGGGACCAATAAGAAAAAATGCGACCTTACCGCCTGTTAAGGATGATATGATATATCCTAGAGCTCTAAAGATGCAATCTTTATTTTCCATGCCTGCCGATGTCTTCAAAAACTTCATAAAACTCGGACAGTTGTTTTCACTGCAATTCTCAAGGAAATTTACTTCCAACACATAGTCGAAAATGTAGTCTTTTCTGTCCTTCGAAAATACGCCGGTAAAAATGTTATAGATTCCATTTGGGAAATTTATGATATGCTGTTGTTTCCAGAACGCCCCGGAAATATCTATTTTTAGCGTGATATCCTCGGAAATACGTTTTATTGTTTCTGCAATATGTTGGCTTTTGACCTTAACTCTATCACCAGCTGAAATTAAACTTCTGATGATAAACGGAAGGTCTCCTTTATTCACCTTTTGCCAGTGTGTTTTAACATTGAGATACGCTGTGGGACCGTCAAAACGAATTATCGCCATATGTATCAGCTCAGCCGTCAATTGGCTGGCCACGTCCTTTTCTTGTATCACAATAGGGGGGATTGCTGCAATAATCGCCATAATTAATTCAAGCATAATTTTGTCCTTTCTGTGGGGGCCTTGAGCCCCCACCGTTTTATTTTTTGAATGTGTTTTTTATAAGTTCAGACATTGCTGCCTGAGCGTTGGCTCTTCCTTCGAGGTCTAGGCTGACGTAAACCTTTGCTGTAAAAGCCGTACTCTCATGCCCAAGTAAATCGCTCAAATATGGTAACGGAACTCCTGCTTTGACCGCCTGTGAAGCATAGGTGTGCCGCAAGCAATGTGGATGAAAGTCAGTAATGCCGATTCTTTCAGCAACTGCTATCAGCTTCTTCCTTACAGTACCTGGATCGAGGTAATGACCGAGCTCATTGGCTACAAGCCACGGTTTTTTTTCGTACATACCGTAGGACTGAGCGGCCTGCTCCTTCTGCAACTGAATGTGAGCAAGCACCTTGTCAGCGACTTCGGGAAGTAGAGGAACCTGCCTCTTGCCACGAGATGTCTTTGTGTCTTGAATCCGCAGAATAGTCTTCGGATTTCCGTCTTTAGCCTCGAAGTTGGTCACGCGATTCAAGGATTTTGAGATGTTGAGGTAGTGTATACCGTTCTCGCAGCGTACGTCAGCGTGTGTAAGGGCACAAGCCTCACCAAGCCTAAGTCCGCAGAAAAGCATCAAGATTAATGCAATCTGAAGAGGGGACTCATCCATAGCTGATATGAACTTGTTCATCTCTTCCTCGCTAAGTACGCGTATTTCTGGTGTACTGACTTTAGGAAGCTCAATGTAGTCTGCGGGATTGTGGTATATGAGCTGCCTTCCGACTGCGTGGTCGAGAGCCTTGTGGATCATGTGCATGATATTCCTTAATGTCTTAGCACTGAGCTGTTGCTTAGAAGCGTCCAAGTGTCCAGCTTTTTGCAGGAACATTATGAATTCTTGTAGGTCGTCAGTGGTAAGATTCTTGAGCTTTATGCCATTAATTCTGTGCTGCTGAACGTGACGAATGTAACCCGCATAGTTCATGCGAGTACTATCACGAATCGATACAGAGCCGTACTTCTCAAGCCACTGTACTATGTACTCGCCGAAAGTCTGCTCTGAGCTTAATACAGGTTTCCCGGCTTGAACGTCTGCTTTCATTCTTGTCAACCATTCCGAAGCTTCCCGACGGGTTTTGAACCGTTTACATGGGCGCTTTTTGCGACCGTCTGGCAAAGTGATAGTGATGCTACCTCGCCACTTGCCGTCCTTTTGACGACAGATGCTACCTTCACCATTCCCTGCCTTACGGCTCATTACTTGTAGCGTCCATGTTCTTAGACAACCACTCCTCAACGCCAGAAATTGGATACAAGATCCTTCTTCCAACGCGGAGATATGGTAACTTGCCCTCGCGGGTCAACTTACGTATGAAGGACAGTGAAAGACCAGTCTGTAAGCTAAGTTCCCATGCGTTAAGGCATAACTTTTTTTGCTCCACGTCGCATTCCTCCTTTCCTATTTCTAATAGCAAGTTGATCTTCTGCATTCCTGCGGGTGCAAAATCTATGGTATGTACGATATTTGCCATCAGCAGACAAAGGCGCATAAATAGCAGCAGCCCATTTTTTATTCTTGAGCCTGTATTTTGTGCCATCACCATTGTTAGCATTCTTACCATTAATCTCCCTCTCCTTCTCAGGAGATGTGAGAACGATAGTATTTGTGAACATCCATTCGTGCACTGAAGTGATAGGATAAAGAATTTTGCGATTTATTATGATATGCGGTATCTCTCCGCTGCGAGTACGCTTCCTGACTGTTGAAATGCTAAGACCAGTGATCGTAGCTACTTCTGGTACAGAACAGCATACTACAGGTACCATCATAAAATCACTCCTGACTCTATTATATTATCAAATTGCTGTGTTGTGAGGGCCCTCACAAATATATTATACGACATTATTTTAGTTAAACAGAGTCCAAAAAAAGCTTGACTTTTGATAACAAAATGTGATATAATAATAAATTAAATAGTTTTGGAGGTGGCTTTGTGAATAAAAAGGCAAGCTTTTTTCAGGAATTGCTCATCGGTATATATAAGAGTGATAGAATTAAATATGAACAAAAGCATATATACATTGAAGGAAAATCATTGTATGGTAAATGTGACTTTGAGAAAACTGATAAATATGTAATATATAGAGCGTGGTTTAACGAGCTTTTTAGACTTACTTTTTTAGACGAAGAAACAGAGTTCTCCATTGATAGAGAAGGAGGAAGTTATAACATCGATACCCTTAAAAAAGGGCAGGTACAGTTCACAAGAAAAGGTGCAATTATTAATACTGTCCTTTTTTTGAAAAAACATGGTGTGGATTTTAATATTCTTACTAATAAGGACGTTACAGAAGTTGAGAATATTAAAATGATAATATATACTTCTTTATGGATTGTAACCAGCTATATTTTCAATACCGTTGGCTGCGATATTGAGAAAGACTTTAGAATTATGATCAATAGTATCAATCTCTATTTATGTAAGGAAAGCTTTTCAGTATCATCCCCCTGTCATACAACAGAGGAGAATTCTGTAGTTGAACGGAGCCTTTCAAAAAGAGAATGCAACAGGTATGTATGTGTCAGAAATGAAGATGTAGGTATTCCGAGAATAGTTTCTTTTACTCCTGTATCAGCAAATATATTTATTATAAATAGGAAGGAACGTCAAAAAGAAAATTCAAAGGATACTTTATTTTTGGATTGGTTGATGTCAGGGCTTGGCGTATACGATCCGATGAAAGATGAGGTAATTGAGACAAGTTCATATTCACAACCTTCAGTATTGGAGAGGGTGAAAGAATTACCTGAGCCTTTTCATATTTCTCATATTTATCCTGATGCACATAAGGTGAATAGCTTTAAAATATATTATCTTTGTAGCATTACTCCAGATAAGATAAGAACATTATTTCCTGACGCATCAGATCCACATACACTTCGCAAGATGATAATTGCAAAGGATAAGGAGCGTTTAGCTTCAAAATTTCAATTAATTGTATCTGCATATTGCGAAGAAGTGATGCGATATATAGAGGATGTTCTTGATAGAATTATAGCTATGGATCTTGAACGGCTAATTACAGGTGACATAGATGCAGATATTATATTTGCTTTCAATATTGACTATGATAAGGTAATTTCATTTTTGAAAGAAAATGGTGTGCTGAACAATAAAGATAGCTATTTGTATTTGATGATAGATAGGGCTATACGCGATTTTATTTATCAAATTAATTTTGATACTGCCCAACTGGTAAATATGATATGTACAAATGTGAATAAAGATTGTATCAATATGCATATAAAGAAGCTAAAAGAGTTAGTTTCATCTGATAAAATCAGGACTGCTGTTATTGTTCAGGAGGAAGATCAGATTAAGAATCCTGATAATTATTACACGAATATCGGTGCTTCTGCTTGGAGTAATGAAAGCATAAACTTATATACCAAGAGAGTAAAAGGAAGTTTTAGTTCTCTAAGAGGCACAATTGAAAAGTACGTGTCTTATTTGAGCAAAGCTTTAAATAATTAATGTGACCAGATAATTGCTGTTTTCCTTTAATAAATAATACTCGCCCGTGAAGGGCGAGCGTTATAGAAGACACCTGACAAAGAGAGCAGAAAAAGTCGGGACAAAAGCTGCTTGATATGATATACTGAAATTGCAACGGAAGGAAGTGACTGTAATGGAAGGCTGGATCGAAGGATTTCAAAAGTCCATTGATTACATTGAGCAGAATCTGCCAGAGGAACTGAATATCGAGGATATCGCAAAGAAGGCTGGTTTATCGCCGTTCTACTATCAGCGTATATTCGGTGCTCTGTGCGGCATGACTGTCGGCGAATACATCCGTGCTCGCCGTATGACTATGGCAGCACAGGAATTATCTTGCTCTGAACATAAGGTGATTGATATTGCTGCAAAGTACGGCTATGATTCACCCGACAGCTTTGCAAAAGCATTTCAGCGATTTCACGGTATTACTCCTACACAGGCAAGAGAGTCGGGGACACAATTGCGTTCATTTGCTCCGCTGCATATCAAAATAACATTGGAGGGCGGAAATATGTTAGATTATAAGATCGTGGAAAAGGCATCGTTTACTATCGTGGGAATTAAAAGAAGGTTCAATACCGACACGAGCTATCAGGAGGTGCCGAAGTTCTGGAACGAGTGGGCTAATGACATGAAGGGACTGAAAGGTATTTTCGGATTCTGTCTTGATGTCTGCGGAAAGGATTTCGACTACTGGATAGCCGATCTTTATGAGCCATGGAAGGACATTCCGGAGGAGTGTGAGACTTACACGATACCGGCAAGCCTGTGGGCGGAGTTCGTTTGCAAGGGGCCGCTTCCAGAAGCTTTGCAGAAGGTGAACACGCAGATATGGTCGGAATGGCTCCCGTCGCTGAAAGGCTACGAGCTTGCCGGAAATTACTCTGCCGAGGTGTATATGCCGCCGGCAAAGAATCCTGCAGATACTGTCAGCTATATCTGTATTCCCTTGAAAAAGCAGTGAATCGTTTCTAAATGTACAATGACAAAAATGATATCTTACATAATATACATTAAGCACTTGTCCAAATAGGCGAGTGCTTTTTTATGCTCTTACGGAGAAGGTCGCAGGACAGGCAGATTTTGACGCATTCTGATTGACTTTGTATTCCTTCTGTGTTATAATTCAGATATTGAATAACTACCGAGATTGACAGACTATATCAGAAATATCGGGTGATTTTATGAGTGATGATTGGAAAAGTACAGAATGGCAGGATAAGGCAAAGCACAAACCTGTAAGATACTGGATACGTGATGAAATCGAAGAAATAATCAAAGAAGAAAACATAGACAGAAAACGTTTTTATGAAGCCTCAAAAAATAATTATCAATCTATAATCAATAAGTTTTATTACAGTTTTATTGAGTATGAAGATAAAAGAAAACCTGATTTCACGGCGTTAGATTATATATGGCTGATTTTTCGGAAAAATTTGAAAAGATCCCATCTGATTCACTGGGGAAAGGATTATTATGAATATATCGGCAGCATAGCAGCATTAATACCAGATGAATATCTCAATAATATGCACTATCTGATACTGAGTCAGGGCTGGGTTTATGAAGGGTATATTCCTGAAATTATAGCAGTTTTAAGAGAGACCGATGGCTGGCTTGATGATTTTTATGTTGTTTCAAAAAAATACGACTATGTGATAGTTCATACCGATGATGGTGAATGTATGTATTCACTGACAAAATAGTTCTTTACTTATATTGCAATATGTTTAACGTAAGCACTTGTTGAATGAAAAACAGGTGCTTTTTATACCTCAGAAAAGGCTATAATCTGCGGAGTGTCCATTTGTCCACCAAAAGGTTTGTATATAAAGAAAAAGTTCGCCCGTGTGATGGGCGAACTGAAGTTAATCATTTCAAGAAAATGCGTAAATTAGCCATGTGATCGGCTTGGAGCTGATCAGTAACGTGAGCGTACAGATCAAGGCTTATTTGTATCGAACTATGCCCGAGTATTCTGCTCAGTGTCTTTATATCCATCCCACTCTCCAGACTGCGGGTAGCGAAAGTATGTCGTAAGCCATGTACGTTTATAACTCGGATATTATGCCGTTTAAGCATAGCAGTAAAAGCTAATCGGAAATTACTGGGATCAAAAGGAGTTCCCGTACTGGTTATAAATACAAGCCCCGTATCAGACCAACCATTTTCTAATATCTTTCGTCGCTGTTCTTCCCGATGATATAATAACTTTTCTGCGATCTCCGGCAGCAGAGGTATGGTTCTAACTGAATACGATGTTTTGGGAGTATCGAAGGTAAGTATTGTTTTCTGTGAGCTGTTACGATCAGGATTTTTTATACGGTTGATGGTTTGTGTTATCCTGATATAGCTTTCTCCATTCAAGTCAAGGTGAACATTCGACCATGGGAGACCGAGGAGTTCGCCCATGCGAAGCCCTGTATACAGGTCCAGCAATACCGCCATACCGATACGCTCGTTTGGCAGATATTTTTGAAGTTCAGTCTGTTCCTCAACTGTAAAGAATCTCCTTTCCTGTTTAACTATCCTTGGGACAGTTGTAAGGTCAGAGACATTGCGATTAATGTATCCCATTTTATAAGCTTTATCAAGAGCGGTATGGATCATAGTATGAAGGTTATGCATGGTCTTAGCGCTCAGACCACCTGCTCCGTCAAGCCTTCCGTTTTTAAACTTTTCTTGATAGAAACGCTGCAGCATCAATGGACTCAGGTCACATAGCTTGACTTTTCCGATAGTATTTTTTATATGTTTTTCGATATAAGATTCATAGTTTACTGTCGTTGATGGTTTCAGCTGTCCGAGACAGTACATATCGAGCCATATCATAAGCCATTCGTATAGGGTGATCTGTGAAGGCTCAGAGTAGTCGTTATATTTTACGTCATTCATTAGTTTGTTGACTTTTTCGGTAACCTCACGTTTAGTTCTACCAGATAAGTATTTGCGTTTCGGAATGCCGTTTTCACAGTAGAGTGTAACTGCACCACGCCAAAGTCCTTTTTTATCTTTATAAATGCTACCTTCATTGTTTGCCTTTTTTGTCATAAGCATTCGCCTCTTTGAATACAGGTTTTAATCTACTAAACAGCCTGTAGTAGCACGAACGAGATATATCAAGCTCTCGCATTGCTTCTACAGGCTGTTTATTTCCGTTAACCATCTCCAAAAGTGGTGGTGAATTTCGGAACGTCTCAAAAGCCAAAACACCACTTTTGGGAACGCTTTTTTCGCTGTTTTTCGGCTGTGCCATAAAGTATACTTTTCAGAACACCCCGCCATAGCAATAGTTATCGTAAAGGCACTCTCCGTCCATAAGCTTTACCTCGCGGACAGTCTTCTCGAACAGGACAGCGTCCATCATCAGGTCAGCCACCTCATCGGCTGTATAGCCATAATCGATTAGCATTATGACATCATTCTCGTCTGCGCCAAACAAATGAGCCATTTCTACCAGTGTCTCCTCGTATGTGGAAAAATAATCTTCGTAATCTCCGTACCACCACTTACATCTTGAATAGTGAGTATATTTCAGAGCTGACTGAAACTGTGAGCGTGTAATGTTGCCGTTCTTGTCGATACGGATGATATCGCCCTCAGTGGTATCAATCTTTTCAGAAGCGTATTTATTGAATCCGAGGCGGCGTAGTGCCGCCTTCATTATTGATTCTGTACTCGCGTACACATATAAGCCAAGAGACTTGAAATTCAAAAGACAAAGTGGATTGTTGCCTTTTATCAAGTATAAGTTGTTCCTGTCATCAAGAATGCTGAAGTTAAAACTTCCTTGTACCTGCTCCGCCATATATCGCAGACTTTCAAAGTCCAAGTTATGCTGGGACTCGATAAGCTGCACTGCTATGTACGAATCTGTCTCAATCGCGGTAACAGGAAGCTGCTTTTCCTTTCGAAGCTCCTTATCGTTATATATAATTCCGTTGTGTGCCAGACTCCATGAAATATCACCTGTTTCTCCATAAAACGGATGATTGTTGTAATTGTATTTCTCATTGCCCTGAGTTGTCATACGGGTATGCCCCATAACCGCTCTCGTGCCCTCGGGTGGATTGAAATGAAGACGGTGTGCGGGCTTCGGACGCTTAAATATTACGATTTGACCGTCCTTGACGTAGCTTATGCCAGAGGCATCTGTTCCTCTCTCTTCCGAAGCTACAGCAAGAGACTGCGTCAGCTTGCGGAGAACCTTATGGGGAATAATGCCCTGATAATCGAGAAATCCAAATAGACTGCACATTCAATCTACCTCCTCATAGTTCACCTCGATATGTGGTGTATTCTTCTGGTTGAGGGAGTCCTCTAAAATTTCGCCGACCTTATCAAGTAATAAGGTGGCAGTGAACAGGGCTACCAGTTTTATAATTTCTCCAGCAGGACCACCTGACGGAAGTTTCTTTATTATTGTTATCGGGTTCATATTATAAGTCCTCCTCATTTTCTGTTAATTCATTTACGTATAAACGTCTTTCCTTGAGATAGGTTTTTAATTCCTGCTCTCTGATTTGACTGACGAACTCGGACCATGACTGATTTGCAATCTCGTCTTCGCTCATATTAAGAGCCACATCACAGATTTTGTCCACGAGTTCAATGGCAGCGATCAAGGTGGTATATTTCAAGGATCCACGAAAGAGCCTGAACTCCACCGTTGAGTAGTTCATGACATTTACCGCAGCATAGCGCCCCTGACAGCCCTTCTTGGCTTTATCGAGAATGTCCTTGCCAGATTTTTCGTATCCATAGCGGCAGGCCCAGCGATTGATGGAATACTCGCTTCGCCTACTGAATTTAAGTAACTCCGCCCAGTGCTTTTCGACAAAGAATAAGATATGTGATATTACTAATTCCTGTTCTTCCTGTGTATCACCGAGACAGCTACGATTGACGTGGACATGCAGGCCACAGGTCGACGTTTGGTGCGATCTGTACCCCAGGCTAATTGCCTTTGTCATAATCTCTTGCCAGCAAAATTGCTTGTGGTAATTTAATGTCATCGGATGTGTTACAATTTCAAGCCCGTCGTCAAGAGAACCATCCCCCTTCACATAGATGTGCTCCGCATCCTTGTTTGCAATTAAGAGCAGCTCATCAGCATTATCACTATCCTTGCCAGCTCCGTCAATTTCAAGCTCAACGCCGAAATATCGGGTTGATTCGCCTCCATAAAATATAGGCTCAGGTTTGTATCCGTAGTCGTGGATACTTCTGTTCCTGTCAACTTCATCCCTATAACACTCACTGCAGTAGCTGTCTCCATCGATATTGTAGGCATCGTCCTCGTGGAGCAAGGTATCACAGCAACAGCACCTGACGTAGTGATTATGGTAACATGATGCACAGAGCGTGGTGTACTCATCGCCATACGAATCATCTGACCATATGGTATTGCCACATCTATCGCAGGTCGACGTATAGCGCTCCACGCAATCGGTACATACTACTTGGCCGTTGATTGTTTCGAAATCCTCACCGTCTTCAATAATAGCCCCACAATGGGAGCAGATTAACCTGTTTTCATTATTATTCTCTTCCATTTTAACCTCCGTAAAATATTTGAGCCGTCCCGAAGGACGGCTTTTTTGTTGATATTCATTTGTCGTTGCTGATAAGCCCGACAGCTATCTGGGCTCCAAGCCTCAGCCCAGAGCGAATCCCTGCATTGAACGCCGCAGCTGTAAGATCGGCTGCGATATTTTCAAGCTCAGTCGCCTTTTTTATCGGAAGCTCCCTTGAAATTTCGTGGAGCAGGGCCGTGGCTTTAAGATAATCGCTGTTGTTGCATAGCTTTGAGTCCAGTGAAAGAGCATACTTCTCAGCCAGCTCGTCCAGTATATCCATTGTCCTCATCTCCCAGAAAAACAGATATAACATAAAAGCCGCTCCCGAAGGAGCGGCAATGAAGATTCAGTATTCTGAGGAGAGGAGCATGGTGCTGTGGTCACCGTCGTCGATGACGAAAAGCTTTTCCGTTATAGGTACTTCAGATGGAATCAGGTACACTTTTCGATATGCAGGTTCTTCTGATCTGTGCGTTATTGATTGCATACCCCCAGCTGGCTTCAGGTCAAACACCTGAAGGTAGTCCCTTGGTTCAGATAACTGGTCGACGCAGTTCCACATGAACAGTTGTAATCCCAGAGGGACTACCGCATCAACTCCGCAGGTCAAAAACCTATTGTTTTGAAACATCACTTTTTCTCCTTTCGCAAGATTTGATTACCAAGATGATGGTATCTAGCTAATAATATATATCCGAATAACGCGAATAATAGGCAATATTCAGATTTTTGAAATATATATTATTTCAAGGAAGAAGAAAAAGTAATAAAATTATAAAAAATGCTCCAAAAATACTACAATATCATAATAGGAGCGAAGCGACGCCTGCAAAAGAATATATTTAGCAATATATGCAGATTAGACACTATATCACTATTATGGTATATACATTAAACAACCTATAATAGAGCATATTAGTGTCGCAATAAATGGTTAGTATTCAAGCAGGAATAGTTAGCTCCTATAATAAGAATAAGGAGGTCTCTGATATGAGAGCTGAAACAGATAAGAAAGACAAAAAAACTTCCGTCACAATGACTCATGAGGATTACAATGTAATCGAAGAGAAGGCAAAGCAAAGAGGCTTAAAGATAAGCCCCTTCCTTGTCGAGAGCGGCAAGCATTCCGATGAGATATTTACGCCTGCGAAGAAGGCGCATGTCCAGAATCTCATCAACGACGCTTGTAGAGCGCTTGAAGATACTAAGCCTGACAAGATCAACGAATTACAGGAAGGACTGAAGGACTTATGGTGATTATTGTGAAGATCAAGAGATGTTCCGACGGCTTTAGATCGGGATATTTACGCAAGGCACTCGATTATCTGAGCGACAAGGAGAAGGCTAAACACATTGGCGGATATGCGGTGAATCCATATAATGTTGATGAAACATACGCTCAGATGTGCTATGTGAAGGAGTACTTCCACAAGACTCAGGATAATCCGCTTATCCACTTTATTATCTCCTTCGGAAAGGAGGTAAAGACCTATGAGAAAGCGAAGTCCCATGCCATTCTCATAGGTGCTTACTTCAAGTGCAGATATCAGCTGCTCTGGGCTGTTCATCAGAAGCAGCGTGGCGAGTCCATGTATCATGTACATATGATACTCAATGCCACCAGCTTTGTGGACGGTAAGCTCTTCGACTCTTATAAGACTGAGAACATCGAAGCTTTCTGTGAGCACATACAAAACGTAACTGGATCTGCTTGCAGATATTACTATGCCGGAGCGCGTTCTTCTGATGAAGCTTAATCAGGTTATATAAATAATAAACCTATATAAAAAATGCGATATATAGCCAACAGCTGAGATTTTATATGATCGTTCCTCCCTTCGGGGAGGGCAGCTGTTGGTTAACTGATAATTATTTCTCAAACCTATTGACATCAGTTGCTTAATGTGATATGATGTAAGCACAAAGAAAAACAAGGTATTTCATTTGAACGTAATATACTTACAGGCGTATTGTCTCGATACGCTTATAGGTGTATTGTATTCAGATGAAATACCTTTTTTGTTATGCCAGCAGCTTGACAAGTTCGTCGGGAAGGACGCACACATAGAGCGCCGGGAGGCGCACATAAAAGGATTCACTACTAGATTTGCTCTCACACGTATAAACCTTTTGTTTTGTTGAGGAGGTATAAGTATGAAAGACAACGATAAGAACATGGATCAGAACGATGCTGGTTTTGAACTCCATGAAGATGAAAAAGCTAATACTGATAGTGAAAACGAAGTAGAGGACGAGCTGATCCGTTATATGAAACGTCATCCAGATGAGATTGTCGAAATCACTGAGGAGGAATTCTACAGCGATGACGACGATTTCGACTTTAGATTGGATGACGATGATGATCAGGATATTGACCTTGATTGGGGTGACGACTATGAAGAGGAAGAAGAGATCTTAGGTCCGCCTAAGCCTAATATTCCGAAAAAACGACTGATAGAAGGTCTCACTCTTGAGTGGGCAGATTTTGAAAACAGGACGTTCAGTAGTTTTCAGCTCAGCCATTTCAGCTTGTACAATGTCACTTTCAAGAATTGTACGCTTGATAATATTGACTGCCAGAGTGGAAGATTTATAGCCTGTAAATTTGAGGATTGCAATATCATCTCTTTCTCGGGAGAAGGTTATGGATTCAGAGAATGTGAGTTTATCAGATGCAAGTGGAGCGGTAATGAGTGTATTGATGATTGCTATTATTACAGCAACTGTAAATACACCGACTGCGAAGAAAACTACGATTAATTTGAAAGGAAGGATGTTGTTATGAATATCCATGATAAAGACTTTGACAGAGTCAATCAGGAACTTATTGACAGATATGTTGATAGCTTGAATTATAAAAGTCATATGATAGATGATGACTCTCTCAGTTTCTTCAAGCCAGCTTACCATATAAGCAACTGTCCGGAGTGGATCGGAAGAAATATGTATTATCCGTTTCATAGGTACGATGTGCTGTACTATTCTAAAAATGATATAAAAATGTCTAAGATCAGAAGAATGAACCTAATCAATTTCAATATCATAGATATGAAGTTTGAGAAGATGATTATCGAACACGTAAGTATCATGAACGGAATGTTCAAGAATACCGAGTTCTTCCGTTTCTGTCTCAATGGCAAACCAGGATTCTATGACGGTGAAAACGAATACCATGAATATAGAAATATAGTTATGAACTGCAAGTTTATCAATTGCGTATTTATGAATTCCTATGCTGAACACACGGACTGGATAAATTGCGAATTCATCAACTGCACGTTCGTTAACAGCAAGCTCTGCTGTACGGGCTCCGAATATCAGAACTGCAAATTTGAAAAAAATCAGACTTTGAATGTCAGAGTCTGAAAAAGTGGGCTCAGGATTACTGAGGCCCAATAGTATTCATATACGTATACACATTTTAACACTTCCACACGGAAGAAAGGAGAATGATCATGACGATATACATCTGCAACTACTATAGGACTGAGGACTGGGAGAAGTACGACGAGTATATCCTTGAGGACGCACAGAGACTTGGTGCCGCATATAAGGATGAGAACAACAGAATGTTCTTCATTCAGGATTTCGAGGGTAAAAACGTATCCCTTGTACCGACAGACGCAGGCTTTGAGGAAGTAAAGAACATCCTTGAGGCAAACGAATGCTTTTTAGCGAAGTTCGGCAGACCCGTGATAGAAAAAATAGACTATTCCACATGGCCAATAGAAAAGATACCTCACGCAGTAAAACGCATAATGTGTTTAGGTGGAGAATTACACGATCCTGAAATCGAGAAGGAGCTCGAGGAGGAAAGAAGACAATGGGAAGCAGGTATGAGTTGGCATGAAGTCGACGGATTCGGTTATTGGGGGTATTAACAATGATAGATGGGGGATATCCCCCGCATTCACAGCTTTTTAAGATTTTTAGCTGTCTGTGTTAAAAATGGATTATATTTTCAAAGTCTTGACTTCTTCGCGGCTGTATGATAGAATAATAGTAACATAAAACGAAGGAGGCGACTGTCTGAGTATGAATGGAAATATGTACGTTTTTTAAGGGGCGTACTATGTCCATTCGACTCAGGCAGCCGCTTTTTGTTATATCTGAGACTTTTCCACTCAGGTCTGCGGAGTACAGAAAGATGCTGCTTATCATAAGTATCGGAAATAAGGAATTCCATTCCGCAAGGCTGTACCCTCTCGTTACAGAGGGAGATAGGAGAAGTTTTATGGATAACAAAAACGAGATTACAGGCAGAAACATTATTGTCAGCGACTTCGAGGTCGCACCGTATGATCCTGACGAGTACGAGTATGCGGGCGATCAGAAGTGTCACGGTCAGCTCATCGTGAACAAGCAGGAGAAAACTATAACTTTCAGGCATATATCAGGCACTTGCCCCATATTTCATGCTATTCTGGCTGCTATGTCCATTAATAAGAACTGGTTCAGAATATTTGATGCTATTGAATGCGAAGCAAAGTTTAAAGACTATATGCTTCTTATCAGAGACTGGCCTGCTGCATATTACGTCGCGCATGTCGGAGAAAATGGACTTCCCGTGATCGATAAAGAGATTGAAAATGTTCCGTATTTTTCCGACGCTAAAGAGCTGACTCTCAACGAACTTGAGTTTTATCTTCTGGCTGAATTCAAGACTATGCTTCAATTTAATAATGGCGACAGAAAAAGAGCACAGAATCTCTTTATGAAAGTATGGGAGTTCAGGTATATCAAATAAATCTAACTTCCGCATATAATAAAAATGACTGTAAAGAACAAAGCTCGTCCGATTGGACGAGCTTATGTTATATCTAATATTTTTTGTGATGATATCATAAGGATTTAATAAGTCTATCTTATTTCTTTCCTCATATTAGTAATATCTACGTAGAGGATTGGAATAAAAATCGGAGAGAGTTATAAGAAGTAGTCTTGTGAGCCTGTTTTGACCTCAGGAATTACTTCAACAGCTATTCCGTGTTCGCTATCCCAAATACAATCAAGCATCATTATAGTTGTACCGTCTTGCTGAAAAACTAAAGAACGAGGAATAACAACTTTAACTAAATCAGACGGTTTTTCTATTTTGTGAGCTTCAGCCCAATATTCCGATATATTATACAAATTATTATTAATATACATTTTTAGTTGTTCTGCGATAGTGTAAGAATAGTCAGATTCGTTCTCCATATATTTCCTATAAGCTTGGCGTTCTGCTTCATTTATAGGCTTGCCTAAATATGACATAGCAGAAATGATAATATTCCATTTTTTTCCAAATAAGCTAATACTTTGCTCTTTGAACCATTTGTGTTTATATTTCATCTCACCAAATTCTGCATCGATACATGTATCAATCATTTAATACACTCCTTTTAATTGTTCGCATGATTGGTTTTATATTCGGATATACCTCCAGAATGTGGAACATTACCATGTACTTCTGTAGGTACTTTTTGCAATGTTTTACAGTCTTTACACTCATGCCATGTATATTTGTTTTCTTTTCGCCACTGGGCAACTTCTTCAGGTTTACATCCTCTTTGTTCAGCAAGTTTTTCATCTGCCTGAGAAAAGTTAGAAGCTCTGTCATCAGAAAAGTCATCAATTTCAACTTCTCCTTTAGCAATTTCTGAAAAATCAGGTGCACCATCTTTAAATGGTATAGAGTCTATACCATATTTTTTTAATATCTCGTCCCATGATTTATGTTCAGGATTTGTTAAGGTATTATTAGGAATAACATCTGGATCTGGTTTCCATTCTGAGTTACCGGGCTTATCAGTCCATTTTCCACCATTTCTTGGCAAAGCTTCTTTGATTTGAAATACGATTTTGGTATCACGCTTTGATTCGCTTTCAAACCTGACAAATGAATTATCAGATTTATCATTATTTTCCCATTGTATCTTCACTTCGTTGTGATAAACGTCTTTATTGGTTATTCTTTTATCTGGATCATAGTTCTCATGTAAAGTATAACCTGTATTCTTTTCGATACGTTTGTCAGGATTGAAACTTTCCTGAGATGTGTTTTCTTTAAAGGAAGATTTGTTTATTTCACTCAATGTAATCCACCTCTTTCTGCCCAGCGCTGCAATTCTTTTTCTTGTCCGAGTTCAATGTATAAATAGTCCGTCATAATTGCTTGTATGATATCTCTGCGTACTGCTTCAGTTACTGTAAGATTATTAATACAAGCTCTTAGTGCCGAATCTGCACTTGCCGTCCATTCTACTTCATCAGAAGAATCAATGATAGTATTCTTAACTGCCTTTTTTATATCAGGAAATAATGCGCCAATAACAGGCGCAAGTTTTGTAAATTTAGGCTCCTTCGGTGGATTCTCAAGCATATTAATTGCTGTAACTTGCATAGCAGGAGTTAGTCCACATTCTTTCAGGTATGGAAGTACATCTTTCAATACATCAGAATGAGATAATTTTGTTCCATTGCAAAGTAATGTTGCAATTTCAATAGCTGAAGAAATGTCTCTCTTTGTTTGTTTTGGCTGTGAGTGGGTATATGAATACTTGTTGTCAGAAGTTTCATATTTTTTTACCTTGCATAACACTGGCTGTATCCATTCATTCTGATAAACAGCTGCAACACCCCTCGGGAGTTTGGCAAGTTCAGTTATCTGATTATCATTGAGATTTGCTGCACGACCAACAAGCTCTCTGTCCGAAAGATCAGGGAGTCGCATAATTATCTTTGTATTGGTATTGCGGATAGCTGCCATATCAAGTAAAGCAGGAGCCTGATCCGCAATTATAAAGCCTTCACCGTAGGTTCGCATTTCAGCAATGGCATTTGCTATCATCTCTACACTCTTGCCAAGGAGATTTCCGCTTTCAGCTGATTGCTCAGTTGAAGTTCTCTTTAGGAGATTATGTGCTTCTTCAAGAACAGTTAAATGATTAAGGGAACTATTGATCTTACCGCTTGTCATTCTGAATTCCTGAAGTTTAAGTACAAGCATTCCCATTAATAGTGATTTTGTTTCAGTTGAACCAACACGGCTAAGATCTACAATAACATTTTCATCAAACAGTTTCTCAGCTGATATTTCTTCAACAGAGAAGATCATGCCATTGATTCCATTGGTAAGAGAATTCAATCTTGTAAGCAGTGAGCCTTTATATGCGCCTTTATTTTCAGCATCATATTCACTGCTGTCGATTATCGCTTTCACATTACGTGCAACATCAGCAAATGTTGGATACATATCATTTCCGTAAGAATTAGTCGATAATGTTAAATCCCATCCGCAATCTTCATATGCCTTTTCTACTGCATTTTTTAATACAGCAGGCATAGCTGCATACATAGGCCAGCAGACATTGAATATTTCAACAAGTCTGTCAAGATGTTCAAGTATATGTATCTCAGCAGGGAAACTAAAGGGATTCAGGCGCAATAATGGTGTGATATTTGGATTTGTACCATATACAGATACATTATCTTTATTGCCAAAAACGTGCTTATATTCACCCTTGGCAGGCTCAATAACAAGAAAGCTAACATTATTTCTATTGGCTTCGCTTAATATTTTATAAACAGTATTACTTTTACCGGCACCAGTACTACCTGTAACGAAAGCATGCGATGTGAGTGAATCAAGTGATAAAAGTACATCGGCTTTCTCATCATGATGCATATGGAAAATGTTTCCGAGTTCAACTATCTTGTTGTCAGAATAACTGTCGTCATATGATACGATATTACGTCCGAATTCAGCACATTCTATAACAGGAAATCCAGCAACAGACTTTCGTGGCATATTTAATGAATATGCTAATTCTCTTCCGGAGATAGTAGTAGTAGCATTTACAGTTGTTGGATACATAAGCCAATCAGTACTAAGATTATCTTTAAGGCAGAAAATAGGATGTTGTAATCTGCTTATCTCATGAAGCATTATATCAGTCTTCTCTTTTTCATCAGAGTGCCAAATATTCACAGCAGCATGAGATATAAATGATTCTTCTCCCTGTGTAAGTGCAAGATACATATTTGCAACATTATTAGCTGTATTATAGTCTTCTGAAATTACATAAGAAGCAAATTTCCACATTCCAAGAGCGGAACTCTGCTCAAGCCGTTTCATCTGTTTTTCAAGTAACTCAAGAGTGTGCTTGATTTGATAGTTTGTGAAATTTTGAGTTAAACCTTCATTTTTACCTATACATACACTAACATTAGAGGCACGATTAAAATTCACTCCAAAATTTGCGCTTGCATTTACACCTGTATTTTGAGTGTTTGTTCTGCCTGTTGTTACCGTATCAGAAACCTGACCGCCAATATTTACAATTTCTCCAATCTTAAAGCCAGCATTAACTCCAGCAGTAACTGCATTGCTTAATGATTTGGCAATACTTGAACCTGCATTCATGCCCATGGTTGTTCCCAAGTTTACTCCTGCGCTGAAGTTTGAGGATTCATTGTCGTTAGTAGTAAACGTAAAATTAGTTTGCCATGAGGAATATGGCGAAAGGGCGGAGTATAGTTCGCTTAATCGACTTTTGTCAGCTTCAACATCTAATGAAGGGCTGGCAAGAAGTACAAATGTGTATTCCTGATCTTTCTTTTGCGGAACTACGCCGTCAAGTAGCTTTTCTATACTTTGGCTTATGAACTTTTCAGATTTTTCCGCAGCAACATTTGTTACTAATGCTATATTGACCGGTTCATACCCACCATTAAATTTGTCATTGTATTCATTTAAACAAGGAGGTATCCCTTTGCCGCCGCTATTTGTAAATATAACCCCAGGAAAGTTACCACTTATAGCCTCTTGTAATCTTTGACTATATGTATTAGCTTTAGTAGGATCAGAATCATTTTCGTTATTGACAACTGCCAGCGTAACGGTACATCCTATAAGCTCCCTGCGAAAAATCAAAGCAATAGAACATTCAACATTGCTTAGGACTTGATATACATTTACAAGCTTATCAAGATAATTCTCCTCTTTATCAAACACCCATTTTGTAATATTAAAATAAGATATTCTTTGATCAGATTCAAAATCATCACCTGTTGTACGAATAGGTACGTACCCTTCTTTGATTCTCGGAAGATATGCATGGTAAATCTCTACTCCAAGAGTACCAAGCATACGTCTGATAAGTTCTTGAGCTTCATTACCATGCGGATCAAGGTTGTCTTTTTCTGCAAGGTACTGCGCTTTTTTTCCTTCAATTCTTTCAATCTGATTTTCTGCTAACTGTGCAGCCTTAGATATTTTATCGGCTGCTTGTGCGGCTTTATTAGCAATAAAACTTGAGACAATACCCATATTTCATATTCCCCCTTGTTATACATTGATATTTATGCTTTGTGAGATAAAAAAGCTTTCAGAGATTATTGAATCGCTCGTAATACAGGCAGCATTGGAGCTTATGTGATTAATTAATAGAAGCAGTATTATAACACAAATCACGACAATGACAGCAGCAACAATAAGCTTTGTAGTTTTTTCCTTTTGCTGCTCTTTTTGTTCCTCTTGTCGTTTGTTTTTTATGTATTGATTCAATTCGGCAAAATACAGGAAATACTGCTTTGATGAAATCCCAAGGATACCTTTTTCTTTTACTTTTTCATAGTATTCCTCAGTCCATTCATTCTGGGGTTTACGTTCAATACCAGCCTCTTCCAGATCATAGTCAAGCATATAGTTTTCGCCATATTCTTCTTCTAATTGCTGAATCCTTTTCTTTACATCATCAACCGATATATTATTATTCATAATATCGATCATGAGCTCTGCCTTCGGAGTTTCATCTGCCATAATTAATCCTCACTATCATCTTTAATTTTGAATTCTGTAAGCTCGCTGATTTCTTTGATCTTACTATTGATTATGTCCTTTTGGTTGTCTAAGAATTTAATATCATTGCTGCACTGTGATATTTTTGCCTGATACTCCTTCAGTGTGGGATTATGTTCAGAAATGCATTTTTGTGCCTCATTAATTAATTCTTTACGTAGTTTATCTATACTATCTGACCAATCAGTTCGTAACTTTCCGTTTGAACGCGATGTCTCAGTATCAAAAATACCTTCACATTTAGCAATTAACGCTTTTTCGTTCACTGATATTATCAGAATACCAGAAACAATCTCCTTAGGCACAATATTTATGTTCCAAGAAAAAGCTGGAGTAACATCAATAGTCTCTATTTTGTCTTTTATTATTTCTTTTTGTTCTTGAGTAAGTGTTGGTGAGGAGACTATGATTTTGATTAAAGCGTCCTTCATATTTGTTTGTACATCAGGCCATTTGTGCTCAGCTATCTCTTTGCAGTCTGAATAATGCGAAGATAGCAGTTGTTCAAGAAAAGCTTTCATTTTAATGGTGAATTTCTCTTTTTTGTTAAATTCAAATCGTTTTAAATTTTTTATTATTTCCTGGGCCTTTGGGCTGATCTTACTTTTTAGCTCATTTTTATTGCTCATATTCTTTTTAGATAAACTATCGGCAAATGAGAAGTCAGCTTTTTTCTTTTCATCTGAAGCAACGTCGTTCATATCTCTAAACAATTTGTTTTCCGCTTCGCTCATATTGCTGTTTAGTTCAATCGACAAATTAGTTTTTTCAGCTTTTTTATTTTCAATCTCTTCGTTGAGATATTCAAGAGCTTTTGACAGATATTCACCAGCATTTCTGCATTTGTTGTACAGAGAATATGAATCAGCAAAATCAGTGATAGCCGAGCCAATTGCATGAAGTCCGCTGTTATATAGTATACGCTCATTTATTTCTCCATCATGTACATTTTTAATGTATTTATCGTACTCCGGAACAGGAATTATATTGTACAGATAGAGAGATTTTGCTTCTTGTTTCCTGACAAAATCTTTTTTGTTCTTTCTGAATAGCTCACCATAATGCGGATCTATAAATCTTGGCTTTTTTATATTCTTGACATCCCCTGTATCTTCGTCAATATCTTCTATTTCATCAAATCTGTTGGTCATAAGCAGCTTGCTGCCTAATCCCATTATAGATGATACAAAGTAAGTTCCTGCAGGATTAAGATCAGAGACAGCAAGATCATCAAAAGAGTTTTTCTTTGAAGCAAGAGTTCTTGTATCTGGATCATCGGCTTTGTTCACAGCAATCATAAGATTATTTCTGTCAAGAGCGTCACCAAGTTCATTTAATATTGCAATCAAATCAGAATGTCCTTGTTTGTCCATTTGCTCAGATGTAACAACATATATGGGTAAGCCATTTGTTTGCCCAGTCATCGCCTCTTTAAGAACTTTTATATCGTCACCTTTATTTGCATCTGAACCAGGTGTGTCATATATAACAAAATCATATTCATCTATAGGAAGAACAGTATATTTTTTTTCAAGAGGAATAGTGACCTCTATTAGTGGAGAAACCCTCCATTCCACAGAGCCAGGCTTCCTGCTTCTTCTGTACTCTTTGTCATATGAATTGATGATACTGAGAGCATAGTACATTCTGTCATAAGCCGAGTCGTATTTTCCTATCTTATCGAGTTCTGAAACTATTCCGATATTTTTATCGCAGTTAAAAGAAAACTTGTTTCCTTTAAAACCAATTTTTACAATTGTTTTTTCTACTTTTTCGTCTTGATAATAAAATTGAATAGAGTAATCAGTATACTTGGGGCCAATGCTGATCTTAAATGTCTTAGCCGTAGTTGGATCATCAGCACTCGGTAGTATTTCAACACCGAGTAAACTGTTTATAAATGCAGATTTTCCAGTGCTATAAAGTCCCATAATACAAATTGGGATAGTATCACTCATAACATCTTCGTATTTTTTGATTTGTTCAGTTGCAGAATTACTTTTACTCTCTGAGAACATATCTATTAGATCTTTGAAAATATGATCTATATCACGCTTTACTTCTTTAACGGGAAGAAGGTAATTATTGCCTTTAATAATATCTAACTCACTATCTTGGAAGTATTTTTCCTTGATTTCTGAAATCGTATTAAATTCCTCAGGTGTTCCTTCAAAGTAAATTTCTAATCCAACATTTCCAGCGTAACTCTCTTGAGCGGTTTTAATTATATCATACGCTTTGTGGTAAAGAGCTGCATCGGTAAATTCTGGTTTTCTAAAGTCTGATGTTTCTGCTGGAACATTCCAATCACATGTACTATAGTTCCAGTTTCCGTATACGATTTTTCGTTTAAAAGGATTGCTATTAATTTTAAATTTATTCTTTTCTAAATCCTTAGCATTTTTCATAACTTCCTTTGCTCCTTCCAAAAATAAATATGATATAATAGTAATATTAGAATATAACTTGCCGCAAATTTCTCGAATTTGCGACTTCTGTTCTATGATGTAATTATAACATATTTATTTAATAATAATGATAATATTTTATGAACAATACACACAGAAATAGAATTTTTGTAGTTTTATACAATTAGAGTACATACTCATTGTAGATTTTGCAGTATGAAAAGAGTTTATAATCCGTCATTTTGGTGGTCAATTATACTGGAGGGAGAATATGCCAAGAAAAGGTGAAAATATATACAAGCGCCGCGATGGGCGCTGGGAAGGAAGATATAAAACAGGATATAACGAGCTTGGCAAGGCGAAGTATCATTCCGTGTACGGTCACAGCTATACAGAAGTCAAAGAGAAACTGCTGCCAATGAAAGCTTCTCCTGCTGCTATAACAACAGCTTCATGTAATATGACGGTAAAAGAGCTTTTTGATGAGTGGCTGTCTGCAGTAAAGCTGCGTGTTAAGTCTTCAACGTATGCTAATTATACTATGAAGGTCGAAAAGCACATCCTCCCCGCATTCGGTGGACTTAGATATGACATACTGACGGTTCAAATGATTCTCTCATTTATCGATGATAAGCTGAATGAAGGGCTCTCACCGAAGTATGTTTCCGACGTTATTATTGTTTTCAAGGCTATGGCGAAATACACCTCAAAAGTACACGGATATCGCAATATCCTCACAGATGTCGTTATGCCTAAATATACTAAAGAAGAGAAACCTCTGCTTACACTTATACAGCAACGCAAGCTGTGCAATTATCTTTTTTCTAACTTGAACCCAACGACATTGTGCCTATTATTGAGCTATTACGCGGGACTCCGTGTTGGTGAGGTTTGCGGTCTGATGTGGGATGATATTGATTTTGAAAAAGAAGTCCTTACTGTCAGGAGAACAGTTCAGCGTATAAACAACGTATCACATGGCACACAGCTTATAATTGATACACCTAAAAGTCGCTCGTCACAGCGGACGATTCCAATACCTACGTTTTTAATGAAATTGCTGCGGGATTCCCGCAGCAGTAATAATCATTATATTTTATCAGATTCTGATAGAATTATAGAGCCTCGTACACTGCAGCGCCGATTCCAGACAATACTGAAAAAAGCTGGATTGCCGTCAGTGAACTATCACTGCCTCCGCCATATGTTTGCTACCAACAGTCTACAGGCAGGCTTTGATGTCAAAACTCTGTCAGAGATATTAGGACATTCAAGCGTAGAAACGACGTTAAATCGATATGTACACAGCTCTATGGAGCGCAAGAGGGCTTGTATGGAGCTTATTAAAATAACTGCATAAATCCTTTGACCGTCAGTATAGCCGTCTATAATCATCATATCTGCTGTATTATCAGTCGTACCAACTGTATCGCCATAAAATCGAGAAATTTGCGGCTTTCTTATTTTAAGCGCCACTATTATAATCATAATTGTGACTATATATTATTATAGTCAGATATACGACTATTGTCAAGTAGTCGAGTATGCCCTATAATTAAATTGGTGATAATTATGATAACTTACAAGCCATTATGGGAAACTATAAAGAAAAAAGGCGTATCTACCTATACCCTTATCAATAAACATAACATCAGCAGCAGTACCATACATCGTCTGCGCCATGATCAGGGGGTTACTACGCAACTGATAGATGACCTATGCAAAATACTCAACTGCAACGTTGAGGACATAATAAAATATGAACCGTCTGATGAAAGCAAATGACAGCTGACAGCAGACGGTTTTTTCTATGTACTTTTCTTTACGGTAGCCAGATGTTCTGGCATAGAACCGATTATTATTTTCCTGCTCTTATCGTCCCAGCAGAAGTAAATGCGGATAAGCTCCTCGGCGCGGACTCCGTGTTTTATATGCTGATCCAAGATATACTGCTCGCCGTCGAGTGTGACTGTATAATCAGCGCGGTGAACCTTCAGTGCTTCCTTTCCGCAGCCTTGTATTTCCCATTTTCTATGCTCGGCGTATAAGTTCAGAGTTTCCTCGGAAAGCTCCTGACGTCTGTACTTAGCGTATGCAGCAAGGAAAACTATCCCGTCGCATAAGCAGGCGAGGTCAAGGGGACCATTGTATTTGCGAAGCTCGGATCGAGCTCGTGGAGCTGCGATAAGGTGATCGGAAAAGTTATCATCTATCCAGCTGAAAATATCTTTTTTATCTGTTGGGAACATCGCTGCAATGTCTATCATATGCCGGTAGAACTGAACTAATTCCGCACTCTTGCGGTAGGCTTCTTCTTTGGCAGCTGTTTCCTTGATAAGCTCATCATAAGCGGCTTTTGCGGCATCGAGCTCTGCGCTGAGATTTTCTGTTTTTTTCTGTGCAATACGTAGACTTTCGGCAGTTTGCTGCATATCCGTCTGCTGCTGTGAGAGCTCATTTATCTTTGACTTTAATTCGCCGTTTTCAAGCTTGTATATGCTGCATTTTTCTTCAAGAGAGCTTGTCTGATGCCGCTTTGTCTTATATTCCTTAAGCTTTGCGTCAGAATAAAACAGCACATTACCGAAGCTATAAGCGCTTCTTTTCTGCATTGAAATAACATCTTTTTTGAGTGTATGGAAAAAGCCTTGCATATCATTCTGATACTGTCCGTAAGCGATTTTTTCCACAGCTTCCTGCTTTGTGATGAGCAGGATATCACCATGATCAATAGCGAGATGAGCCTTGTTTTCAATTGACTTGAAGTATTTCTCGTCTGAGAATACAACGACCGCAAACCCTATCAGTGACCTTGCAAGCTCTGTATAGTCAAAAACAGGCAGCTTCGTTTGAACATAAGTCTTCTTCACAACAGAAGAGGTAGGGGAATCTTGGGCTTTCTTTTCCTTCTTATCAGGAACAGAAAAGCCTTTATTTTTAGTCAGACTGTCTGCAATGCCTGATATACTGAGCTCCTGCTTGGGCTGTGTGAAACCTGAGAAGCTGAACTTTTCAGTTGGAAATGACGGAGTTACAGGCGGCAATGTAACAGTTTGCGGCTGTGATATTTCAGTTTTACTGTCAGCTATAAGTACGACAGGGAGGCTTCTGTCCTGATCTTTGAGTAGGTCAAGGAAGCGTTCAAGCTCAGCCTTGCTCTTTATTTCCAGAGGCTTTCCGTCAATTATCCAGCCGCTGTGAAGCAGGCGCAGGTGTTCATTTTCTGCCAAAGCTTTTACAACTCTCGGTCGGAACACCTCGCAGTCGGCAGTAGTATCCGAGGGCTCGGAACAAATGGTACGCATACCGATCTCAACGCAGTCACTTCGTTTGAGAAATGCGATCTCGGTTGTGAAAGACCTTCCGTTGACAGCTGAGCGTTCACGGGGCGTACCGATGTTTGCTCCCATATCAGGCTCTGTAATACGAAACGACCATGCTCCCACAGAATCAATGTATATCACATCTATCTGGAAGCCGCTGTTATAGCTGAAAGAGGATAGTTCATCTTCCGAAAAATTGAAATATTGTTCAGGCTCAGGTGCATTTAGTTCATTTGGCATATCGGGCAAATTCTGAAGTCGTATACGTATCCAACGAAGTGTTTCAAGAATACATATTTTAAACACATCATCTAAACTGCCAGTTTTTGAGTCTGCTTTCGCATAGAACTGATATGTGGGATAGCTTTTTAATGAACGGACTTTTGTTGTGTTGTATTCCATATACGCACCTCCCAATTTACAGCGGAAACGATCTATATTTTAATTCTAACATCTGTGTTTGTGAGATTCAAGGTTATTTTGTTAATAAATGGCTGTGCTTGTAGTTTTGTTATGTTTTACAAAGCTATGATAGTTGGATTGGTAATTATTAACAATTGACTTCTATTGCTTTTTGCCAGTGAATATGGTATAATATATTTATGAAATATGGGAAGAGGTGATCATCATGACAGAACTTAGAAAAGAAATCAATTACGCGGTTGCTTGCGTAAGCGAATTTGCTGACAGACATAATATGTCCCAACAGGAGGCATTTCAGTATCTGTATAAATATAAGGCAATAGCTTTTCTGAAAGAAAATTATGAAATAGAACATACTCTATCACTTGATGATGCACTTGATGATTTATTTATTATTTGCCAAAATAATGGAGGAACATTATAATGCTGCTATATCATGGAAGTAATACTGACATAAAAAGTATCAGTTTAGCGATGTGCCGTCCATATAAGGATTTTGGCAGAGGCTTTTATTTGACTGAACTCAAAGATCAAGCTTCAAAAATGGCTACAAGAGTAACAAGGATCTATGGCGGAAAGCCAATAGTTAATGTTTATGAGATTAACGATGGCTTTTTTAATGAACATGGTTTGAATATTTGCAAATTTGATGATACTCCTTCAGAAGAGTGGGCGAGATTTGTTATGAATAATCGTAGCCATAGTTTTACAGACTATTCAAGTGCTGAATGTAATTTGGATAATAAATATGATATCGTTGTTGGACCTGTTGCAAATGATGACATGGCTATGCTGTTCAGGCAGTATCAGAATGAACTAATAACATTTGAGAACCTTATAAGCGGAATGACTTTTCGTAAAACAATCAATCAGTACTCTTTTCATACAGATAGGGCGATAGCGTTACTTAGAAAGGTTGGTGTTGAAATTGACTAAACAAGATCAACTAATGGAGTTTTGCGTACAGGATATTATTGAAAGAGCTGTTAAAGAACAGAATATCGATTATGATGAAGCAATGAATCTTTTTTATTCATCTCAGACATTTGCCAAGCTTAATGACGTTGAAACAGGATTATATCTTGAAAGCTCAGATTATGTTTATACGCTTTTTCAAGATGAGCTTAATTTTGGAAAAATAATTCAGACAGAGATATGAAAAAAGCCTCCTTCACGGAGGCTGGAAAGAAGTATATTCGATTTAGTTTGATATTATTAATATCTTGACAATAGGTATTATAAAATACCATTACAAGGTGATGGCTATAACAATATTGCTTTTGAATTATAGAACTGCTGAAGATTAAAATATTCTAAATGTAGTTTGTATTTTTTGAACAATATTGCTCCAGTGTTTTCAAGACTATGTTTTTCAGTGTTGTGCAGCAACGCGTGCAGCAACCGGCGACAAAAACACTTCGCGATGCTTCATTAAGCAATTATGAAAAATCCCTATTTTACGTACTGTGTGACTATTGGCGATTCTCTGTGAAGCATAAAATAGGAAGCTCATAACCCGAAGGTCGTTGGTTCAAATCCAGCCGCCGCAACCAAACGCTTGAACGCTGTATATCGAGGAAATCCCGATATACAGCGTTTTTCTTTATATCAGACATTCGGTTGAAACTGCATTTTTGCAGTTGGAAATGTGAAAAAATCACACGAAACACGAGGAAAATCACACGAAAAATCACACGGATAAGAGTAACGGAAGGTGTACCAGATTACAGAAATTACTATTTCGGAGGAATTATCCATGAGAATTTTCAAAAGCAAAGAAACAGCATATGATCCGCACACAAAGAAAAATGTTCCTTTTTGGACACTCGATACAGCTGCCTGCTGTGTAAAGCACTTCAACGAAGGAACGCATGAGACAGAGAGCACCAGCTTCCACACTGACTGCATCCAGTATCACCTATCTTATTCTGCAAGCAAGTACCCTGAACGTCTGCAAAGGCTTGTCGATGATGGTAATGTTATTGAATACCTTGACGACCTTGAAAAGCATGTCATTGAAGCTATCGACAGTCAGGTCGAGCGTTGGAAGAAATCGGATAAGGAATATCTGATCGCAGTTGATAAAGGTGATATTCAGAAAGCTGCCGGACTTGAAAACTGCCTCGTCTTTATGGCGAGGGAGATTATTTTTGATTGTATGGTATATATTTAAATCACTGAATTATATATTTTGCCTTGACATAAAACGAAATATATGATATACTGAAATTACCATAAAGAGTATGTGAGGGACAAGCCCGTTGACCGTACAGCAACCTGCAGGAATGTAAGGTGCTAAAGCTTGAACGATGGGATGATAATATAGCTGATATAGCGATCCTGTCGTTACGATGAGGTCGCTTTTTTGTACTCTTGTGGAATCAATATTAAGGAGTGCATAAATCGTATGATCAAAGAAATGTTAGGAAATGAAGAAAAAGTGTGGGTCTATCTCAGTAGTGATGAAATCTGCAAGAAATTCTTTGACGCTGCTGCATCAGAAAGTTTTCGTTTTGGTGACCTGCCAAGAGATAAATGGCAGACAGGATATGTTATAGCCGTTCACAGTGACCGAAATATGGGACACGTTCCTTTATTTTTATGGGTGAGGTCTTTTGATCCAGAAGTCAAAGGCTCTCCGATCAAGATCGATTATTCCAAATATGCTATTGGTGATAAGAGCTTTTTATGCGAGCAATCAAATTTTATGGCGGAGTATCAGAAGTGAAGAAGTCTGACAAGGAATACCTGATAGCAGTTGACAAGGGCGATATTCAGAAAGCTGCCGGACTTGAAAACTGCCTCGTCCTTATGGCGAGAGAGATTATTTTTGATTGTATGGTGTATGTATAAATATTGAACTAACTATAATGATCTATTGACAGTACATAAGACATATGCTATACTGAAATTACCATAAAGAGTATGTGAGTGTTTGGCTCGTTGATCGTACAGCAATTTGCACAGATGAAATTGTGCTAATGCTTCAATTATGTGATATCACTTGTTGATATAGCGACCTTATCATTACGATGGGGTCGTTTTTTTACTTTTGGACTCATGATAATGTATGAGTTAATAATTGATAGTAATGCTAAACTGAATCAGACCCTTGAAGGAGATAATTTATGAATGATATAAAAAAAGATAATCAAATAGATAAAATTGAAGAATTCTTCCTTGAAGTTATTGAATTACCAGAATATAAAAATATAAAGTATCTTGTTTTTTCAATCAGGATAAAAATGCTGCAATTATTATCAATGTTAAAGAATAGACCTATTCCTTATGAATGTCCTTACTATTTGAAGCCTTTAGCAAATAAAGTTTCTGAATTGTTTGATTATAAACATATTTCTTGCGATGCTATATGGGATTATATGTGCGAAAATGATAACATGGGGTGGATTATATATTTTAACTCTTTATTTGAAATGAAATCCGAATGTTCTGATACAATTGCAATTCCATCAGATACTTTGTTTAACATTATTACTTGCTATATTTTAGATACTTTTCGTGAAAAAGAAATAGATATTGCTAAAATAAGAAATGGTGAGAAATTTATATATGATGTGAAGAACGATTTAACTCTTGTATCCAATGTGAAATTTGAGAATGATTCTTTTATTTATGATGGTAAAGCATATCTTTATAACATTTTTACCAATACATCAAAAATAGATTATTTTGATACGATGCCAGGTTTTGCTAAAATAATTACCGATGAAGTAAAATCAGGAGATATCCTTCTGAGAGTTGATGAACGTTTAGCTGTTCCAAAAGAACATATTATATCATATACGACTCTTGATTCTGCAAAATTTCATGGTCCGCAGTTCCATTTTAAAAAAAGTGATTTAAAACAACACAAAACAATTATCGTACATATCGATGAAGAAACAAACGATAAACTTCTTATGGTTATAAAACAAGATGAAGAAAAAGATAACAGGAAAGCTTTTTGGCATATTGAAATAGAGACAATACCGTCAATAACAAAAAAGGACAAGCCTTGCCAAACTATATTCATACACGGGAAATGGTATCCCGATGATAATTGTTTTAATCATATTGATTATGAAATTAATCAATATCCATATATCGATTATATTAAGAAATATGCAGAATCTGATAGCAAACATAAAATTGACTTTTATGCCACAAAAGAGATGCACTATAAAATATGGTGTATTGAAAACGGGAATTATTCTTTAGAAACATGGTACAAGCTTGTAAAGGTTTCTCTCCCAAGTAGATATCATAAATTGTTAGACGAAATATTGAAGTGATTTATTGTGTAACATTCAAAATAGTATATTTGTTTATAAATTAAAACACCCTGAAAAATTGAACTCAGGGTGTTTTAAGTTTAAAGATTTTTTATTATCTCCTCAACAGCATATGGCTTAGCATATTTCAACAGAGAATCGCTGACATACACCGTTGAATCATCAGGAGATACTTTCCACATAGCCGGATATACAACAAGTTTCTTAACAATTGCACCTTTTGAAACAGAGATATCTTTATCTGAAATATCGCAGAGAACCCCTGAAAATTTGAGAATATCTTGAATCTGACTGATATAATCAGATTGTATTTTATGTGGTATTTCCTTGGCTAATGAGCCGTCTAAACACCAGTTAAGCAGTTCAGATGCAGCGGATCTATCAAGCTGACCGTGAATATTCTGATTTCTATAATGCTTAATACATTTATGGCAGGCAGAATCGCAGTCACAGCTCTCAAGAATTGATTTTGCTTTTGTAAGTAATGGAAGGATTTCTTTTGCAACATTGGCTGAATACCCTGCACCACTTGATAGGCTATCATACAGGTATATATCAAAGAATACACCATTTGTATTTCTGCGTAGTCTATATCCTGCTATAAGCTCAGTAAACTCTATATCAAGCTTCTGGCTTGCAGCAAGTCGCAGTGCTTCTGCCAACGAACAAGCTGAACGATAGATCCATGGATTACGAGGATTTGTATTGATAAGGCTGTTATCAAGTTTGATTTCAAGAACAAGCATATCTGTTACAAAATCATAACCAAGGTTCACATGGCGAATATCGTAATGATTGCATTTCTTCGCAGGATAGCTCAGCTTATACGGTCTCCTTAACTGTTTAAGCTCATTCTTGCTGATATCTGGTAATGCTGCTCCACAATCTCCACAAACATCAAATCCTTTTCCTTCCGGACCATAGTTGATCATAATTATGTGCTGATTGGTTCTCGATGCCATACGAACATTTTTATAACCATCAACGTTCAGCATTTCCTCGGATTCAGGAAGTGTAGAATATACAGGAGGCTGAGTATATGAGTATTCTTCAATAAGCTGTGCATCATAAATAGGCTGTGCATTTTTGGGAGCAAATCCCCAAGGTCGCAGCATCGGTAATCCCTCTACAAGATTGCCACTATTACAGAATGGGCATTTATTAATATTATCTTCCTTCAAACCAAACCAATGACAATCATTGCACTGCAATATTGGCTTCATATAATTCGGATCATCAACAAATGCCTTAGCAGGTGAAATGCCATGTCCCTTTTGGCGTTCACTTCCTGGAACAAACAATCCACCTATCTGATAGGTCGTTTTATCAACAACAATTGAGCGTCCTGGAGCATATTCACCTATCGCAAGATCAAGTCCTCTATCGACTTGATATTTGATTTTATTATCATCACCTGTGATATATGTACTTACTACATTTTTCGGGAATGAATATGTTGGAATAACTCCTTCTTCATATAAAGCATCAAGCAGACTTTTTACATTTGAAGCATGGTCAGTGTCATCCTTTCCGAATAATTCAGGATGTTCTTGACACTTCGCAGACAGACTTAAGATCGCCTGTTTCAGGTCACTTTTGAACCTACGTTGATTTATAATGCTTTTGGTTGGTATAAGCACGCCTAAGTCAGCTGTGTTATAATTATCAACGTATTCTTCAAATTTCTCAATATCATCATCGAAAAATTTGAAAGCAGGATAATCATCAAGACTCCACTCATTACGATTCATGTATTCTTGCAGAACGATCATATTTAGATGTCTGTATATAAGCTTTTCGCTTTGAATATCAATCCAAGGTTTACGGGGATCTCCTCTGAACATTGAAACAGGATTATTAAAATAGAGGTTATCATGAGGTCCGTTTTCACAAAAAGTTACAATTGTTGACAGACTCGAACCACGTCGTCCAGCACGTCCAGCTCTCTGCTGATAATTTTCTCTCATCGGAGGAATATTTCTCAATCCTACTGCGACAAGCGAACCTATATCTATTCCGACTTCCATGGTTGTTGTACTTGACAGGATATCAACAGGAGTTTCATCGCCTTGGATAATGTCCTGAAAACGCAGCTCATATTTTTCAGTCTGTGACCATAGATCGTCACGCTGATCCTTATGAGATAGCTGAGCAGTATGTTCTTCTGTATCAATTACTCTGATTTTTTTGCCATTCATAGCTTCAAAAATCGGATTTCTCCAGAAATCAAGCGAATCCAACTCGGTATCATCCATTTCGTGAATTTCGCTACTTGAACAGCTTGGGCAGCATCCTTTAAGCAAATATGGCGTTATTTCTGAGCATTTCTCACACCTGTGCCACTTATGTTTATTATCAAAGCGAGCTCTGACTCTTGCCAGATCAACATAGTATCTGCTGCTCTCTGCATTCATTTCGAGGAAATTTTTTTGCAATGTCCTTTTCCATATAAGCAAATCAGGACTATCATCTTTCCATTGCATTATTCTCTTGATGTCACTTGAGAATTTCCAGTCTTTTCCCAATCCATAGGCATCATATTGTATTCTTACTGCCTCTCTCACGTTATCAGATATATCGTGTCCCAAAGCAGTTGACGAATCACAGATATAGAACATCCAGGCGTTGAATATTTCCATGAATTGTTCATCAGTTACTTCAATTCCGTTTTCCTGTAAATATTCAATTGATTCATCTAATGCATCAAAAGTTGGTTCTATCCAACTTATACCGCAATCAATAAGTGTATTATAGCCGGCACAGAATAAACGCAGGAGATATTCCTTCATTTTTCTTGGAGCATTGGACATATTATATCTTGGCTCATATTTCCTTTTGCGTCTTTCACACTTTTGATATTTATCTACTGCATTACTACAATGTTCATAGAAATTATCACGTTCATTGCTATGAAATATCTGCACTTTATTTAGACCTGCTTCAAGGCAGAAATAATCATAGAGTACGTTCATTGATAAATTATCAGAAGCTTCCATTTTATCAATAGCAAGAGAGAAAATCTGTCTTGCTGCTTCAATCTCAGATATTTCAGACATATCCTTTGCAAGTTTAGCAGCTCTCTGTCGGCTGTCAGAGAATAACAATACTTTTCTGCCTTCATTCGGAAACTTATCAGGATTATCGTCCTTACCTTTTACAGCAGGCTGAATCTGGAACTGAGTTTTTATCAGATTATAAAATGATTGATTTCCCCTTGTACTGAATGATGTTATCTGGCTTTTTGTGAGCTGATGCTTACAAAGCTGACAGGTCGGGAAAGTAATGATTTTCGGTCTGCCAGGAGCAGAGTAGTTACAATAATAAAGCTTTCGGTAATTAGGATTATCAGCTACAGCATCGTCCTTTAGATATAAGTACCCACTTTTTATATCAAGATAGCATACCTGAACAGGATATTTTTTGCCCTTATTATCCGGAATATAATCATCTGATGGAATAAACAGGTGTATCTCTTTAATTTTGTCATCCATTAGTTGTCCGGAATAATGCCAAAGATAAGTAATATCCTTTTTTTCAAGATAATCTGAGTTAATATATCCTTTCAAATATAAAGCACCACAGCGCCTGTCATTATATAGCTCATATACAACACTTTCACATTCAGGACAAGTCAGCTTGTAATCATTAAGGAAAATATCACCTAATCTCAGTCCTTTATCAGAATGTGCGTGTTTACAATTAGGGTTGCTGCAAGCATAAACACCTTTTATTCCTCTGAACAGCATATGCATACGGGCAGGGAAAAGAACTGCTCCCTTACTGTTTTTTGCCATAGGCGCAATCGCTAATAATACACTGATAGCATTTAATGCTGTTTCACTATCAATATCAGGAAAAACTGAACATGATAACTCATCGAGGGAAACAGCATTTCCTCTACAAGCAATGATAAGGTTGTAAAATGGTTTGTAAAGTATCAGATTGTCATACATCCATATTTCAGCTTGTTCAATAGTATCAAACGGAACTGGAGCATTATCGATCCCTTGCCAAAACTTATTCAATTCAGACAGTTTGACTTCTCCGTTATCTTCAAGTGCTGATATATCGGCATTTCTGAACTTTTCTAAACTGATATCATATACTTGTTTTCCATCGATTTTCTCTCTTTCACCTGTAAGATAGACGAATTCTTTGTTGTCATCAGCAGCAGTAAGCTGACGGGCAAATGTCATTACAGCCTCTCTGTCTTTCTCATTTTTATCAGGCATACTTGCGGTAGTAAGTATGAATTGAACCCTATCTCGACCAATTCCGAGCTTGTGGAATAATCTGCGTATAAGAAGCGCAACTTCACCGCCTGATGAACCACGATACATATGAGCTTCATCAATGATGAACAGCAGCTTGTTTTCATTGTCTATATCAAGCCAGTGTCTGGTATCTTCCCATATTTTCTTTTCACGAGGACGCATAAGCATATACTCAAGCATAGAATAGTTAGTGATAAGAATATCAGGACAGAATTGCTGCATTTCAAATCTTGTAATTAGCTCTGCATCATCAGGATTAGGAATATGTCTGCTGTTTTCCAATCCTTCAAGAAATGCAGCCATGTCTGATTTAGCAGGAATCTTACCTTCTTTTATCAGATTATCGAGGAATTCCTGTTCTTCAGGTGTTTTCGCTTTTATCATTTTAGACAGTGTTTTTACAAGTTTCACATCTTCATTTTTATCTGGTTCTTTACCAGGATAAGGGGTTCTTCCTGTGTACATACCAAACTGAGGTCTTCTTATGTCCTGAGATGTGAAATCACGAAAAATATCAATGAATTTATCCTGTGGATCACCAATAAGCCTTCTTAATCGGCTTACCTGGTCTGATACAAGTGCATTCATTGGATACATGATAATTGTTCTTACACCACGTTCTGACCAAGTAGAGGTAGAATTTCTTGCTTCAGTTACAAGTTTTGCGAGCATATACCACATGAAACATTCTGTTTTACCTGAACCGGTACCTGTTGATACAAACAGATCCTCTCCGTTATATGCAGATACAAGTGATTCAATCTGATGAACAAACGGAGCTGAATACACACCTAAATTCGCATCACATAGTTTGCCGAAGAATTCTTTCAGCCATTGTGGCAGGTTAGTTTTGTTTATTCCGTCAGGCTCATTTTTATAAGCTGGTGAAGATTCAATGTATGGTTTCTGATATAGTAATCCAACATCATCAAGGTGTGGTGATAACGCAGATAACAATATAGGACTTTTACCAAAATATTGAGATTTAATATAGTTTTCAAGCTCTGTTCTGAGTTGCTTATGAGCTGAATTTGCTCCATTTCCCATAATTTATACCTCTTTGAATTTATATCCTGTTTTTTCAAGTATTTCTTTGATTGCAAAGAATACTTCCGTTGCAAAAATACGTGAGAAATCACTTTCCATAGTTGCTGTATTTTTGGCCCAACTATAAAGATTTATGAAGTTCTGTTCTGCTTTAGGTAAACGATATTTAATGTCAAGGTATGTTATCGCTCCTTCAACATGATATTCGTTTTCAGGCAGTTTTTCATTTGCTACAAGGCATCCGCAGGTGATGTAATTATAAAATCTGCCCTCCATTATCCACGATGGGAGCTGTGAATAGAAAAGCTGCTTTCCTTCTTTCCTGTATATGTAATATTGTCGGCTTACGATGTTCTTTGAACGCATAACAGAAACCACATCACCTTTATCAGGAGTCGTTTGCCAATAACCAAGTGTAAACGGAGGTACAGTACGCAAATACTCGTAATCATTAATTGAATGAAATTCTGCCCAATTATTTTGTTCTGAGTAGTGCGCCCATACATTTGAAAGGTTTTTATTTGATAATCCAAACATATCATATATATTAGATAGTTCAGCGTTCTCACTATTTAACGTGTATGCACCTGCACCGCTGATAGAGACCAGTTTAGCAAGTTCATGACCTTTCCAGAATACAATTTCGCCAACAACAGCCTGTTTTTTTATTGATGGCGATATCCTTTCAGGCGAATGATAGATTATGCCGCTTTCATAGAAAAGCTCAAATAGCTTATCGCTTACAACGCTATCATCAGTTGGAAATAAACTGCGAACTTCCGGATACATCTTTAAATAGCTGTTAAGAACGTTTTTTATTCTCTGCTTGAAGTGGATAATAGATACAGGAATATCATCTTCAAGCTTGTCCCATAATGAGCTGTATCCCAATCTTGAAATTGCACTATAGATTATTCGTGACTTATACTGTAATTCAGGCTCATTATTGCCTTTTTTGATATTAAGCTCGTTCGCAATTTTGATCAGAAGATTATTGTATTTATTCATTACTTTCTCCGAATAGCATTTCAATGGCTTTACGACAATCGGATGAAATATTGCTGCTGGATTTTTGCATCATTTCAAGCAATATACTTCCGTTTTCTGACATATATGCAACAGGTGCATATGACAAAACAATATCCGAATCAAGAGTTTTATCTTTATCTTCAAGTAAATGGAAATAATACAATTGTTTTGCTGCCTTTTCAGAAAAGAAAGGATTTGCACTCAACTTTACAAATACTTTTCGATTTGCAGGCTTATAATCCGTAACTGTCAGATCAATATAATCTGTTCCTTTGCTTCCACATATATAGTCATGATACGACTCTTTATCCACAAGTATATCGGTCATAACCGGAAACATATAATTCAATATGCTCTTTGGCTCAATTGCCAGATCTTCAAGGAACGGATCTACAAGTATGAAGAACTTGTTCTTGATTGACAAAGCTTTTATTACAGCGTATATCCAGTTACTGCTGAATGGATTTTGGATAACAATTATCTCATCGTCACATTCAGATATCATCTTTATAAATCCTGTATCATATTCCGCTGAACAGTCAATTGTTGCAGGTGTTTTGCCACATAGAGAAATAGAAACTGCATTCGCTATATCATTGGCATTGGCTCCGACAATAAGCAAAGGAAAGTAGTTAATATATGCCGCTGCAATATATGCTGACAGGGGAAAAGAATATTGTGACATAACTCCTGCGCATTCAAGATTATCTGATAATAATTCTATCATCTGCTTTGCATCACTATATACTTCTTTACTCTTAGATTCAAAAGCAGCTCCAGAGGTAAAATAATCATTTGATCGTACTCTGTTGTTGTTTCCAACATTTACAAATGCCATCTGACTTATAAACTCCGCAGCATTTTTCTGAGCATCGGAAATCTTTTCGGAAATTCTTTTCTCAACATTTGAAGCAAGTCTTTCTTTACTTGCTATGTCATTATTAATTGCATCAAGTTCACTTTGCACTTTATTCTTTTCGCTTTGAATGCTTTCTAACTCTTTCCTTTTTTCTGAAATAGCACCTTTAAGCTCAGCTAACTGTGATTCAACATTTTCGACTTCGCTTTTATATGAATTCTTCCAATCGTCTCTTAATAATGCCTTACAGCGATCAGAGAGTTCTTGATTATGTTCGATAGCATAACTTATAGCATTTAATTCAAGATTATCACCATTAATATATTTGTCTGCATTTTCCATAAACTTAGAATAATACTCTTCTGCCTGATTTAACGAACAATGTTGGATATCAGCTATTTCGGAAATAATATCGTTTGTTGGCAATTCCTTAATATAGTCATTAACCGATTTCCATGTATTTCTTGAGATGCCTTTTGCTTTGAAAGCAGCCCACGTTATACGTTCCAAAACAGCTTTTTTAACTGTATTTGCAATATCAATTATTGGAATCCGTTTTATATTAGATTCATAAGATATATACTTATAGACATTTCGTTCTTCCAGTTTGATGATGTTATCAGGTGGAAAAACAATAGTATCAACGGCTACTTCCTCAGCCTTTAGTTTTAAAACGCCATTTACATAAGATGAGTTTTCTTCATTGCAAATAATTCCGCGATAACTATTATCATTTTGTATAATTGAAAGTATACAGCATGAAGAATGGTATTTGACATTAAGCCCATTCTTTAGCCTTTCAATTAATTCATCTATTGTTGAGCACTCACTTATGATGATCACTTCAGAAACATAAGGATAATTAACATACTCTGTGGTTACATAATCAGATTCGGGTTTATACCAATTCTTTTGTGCTGTCCATTTCCATATACCGATATAGTTTTCTGTCTCCGGTCCATTTTTGTGATTAAAGTATTCTCTGTTATTGAATTTATATGGTAAGTTTTCATCAGCGGTAAAAGGAATAATAAGATTATTTCTTACATCTGCAATCCTTTTCATTTTTCTTTCATTGTAATAATTGTTATAAATGATAAACACAGATGATTTAGATATTTCCTCATCATTTGCATAATCGGATGTAGTTCCGTTGCGTAATACATTATTCTCACTTTGAAGTTCGTTCAACTTTGAATCTTTTTCTTGGATTCTGCTGTTCAATATATCTATTTCTTTATTAAGCTCTGATATTGATTTTTCATAACTTTGACATTGAATACGCATTTCTTCTAAGTAAGTGTTTAGTTCTGAATTCTTACTTTTGAGTTCATCTGTTTCTGATGTATTATCCAATATCCTGCTTTTATTCTTAATTAAAGTCTGGAATAAATTTATATACTGCTCATTATACTCTTGTTCTATCAATTTGAAATATAATTCAGGATTATTCTCGAAAGGACTATGTGATAAGGCTGCTAATAGTCTTTCCTCTGCTGTTTCGTAATCGCTGTTTTTAATCTCATCTGATATAGCTTCTAATGAATAATTGATTATTCCTGTGATAAAATCTGCTATAAAGTTATCTTCAATATTCTTAATAAAAATCTCTTGAATCTGTTTTTCAGACAAAGAATCTGCACGAAATCCTTTAATGAATCGGCTGAACTGTCTTGGATATTTATTAAAATATTTTTTTATTTCAGTATTTCCAACGATATTTAGTATAAACTTTATATCTTCACCAGAAAGTTTTGTAAGTGTAATCATTTTCCATTCCTCCTCAAAAGTTTATACGCTTTTTCGGATATATATCCTGCTCTTGCCTGAGCGATGATCCATTCTTTAATTTTCGGACATTGTTTGTATTTCAATGCGATTGCTCCAAACGAATGAGCTACGGGAATCATCTTACCGCCTGCATTTTTCAGCTTAGACAGCAGTACGTCTTCCTCTATATTTGATGATATGTATTTATTTGGTTCAAAAGAGCATTTCCATATCGAATCTGTCCCTTGAAAAATCTCAATTGATGTATTCATCTGTATATCAGGAATTTCAAGGACAGATGCAGCTTTGAGCGGTATCCTTTCAATTAGCCAATCATTCTTGAATATATCAATATGACCGTCAAACTGTGACTTTATTATAATGATTTTTTCTTTTGGAAGCCTATCAGATACACCTGCTGATATTATTCTATTATCAACATCTTTGACCTCTAACACAGGTACTTTCGCAGTATCTGACAGTTCTGCTTTCCATAGATAGGTATATTTTAATACGGTTCTTCTGCCTAATGATAAGAGCTGCTGTCTTTCATTGCATTTTATTTCTGAAACGCTACTCTTAAGATCAGGACACGAAAATCGCTTAATTGGAGCAATCGGATAAACATCGGTATCAATAGAGTCGCCCTCAATATGCGTATATATTTGGTTGCTATTATGATTGATGATATAGGGGGTATTCTGATATGCTCCCCAGACTATTTGAAACCTGACAGATTTTTCGGTTAAAATATATCCTAACTCAATAAAAAATCTGGCTGCTTCAGAATTGAATTTTCTTGCCGTTACAGAATATAGGCACCAAGAATTCTGTGTACAAATCGGCTCAATATCTATGCTGCTATAACCACCTATGATATTTTTCGTTGTAAGTAAATAATAGGTGTTATTGGTTTTTACGTCTGCATCATCAGGTATCTTTTTACAATTTATAGAGTCAAATAGTGTTCCTTTTTCTCTGATTCCATTGACTACTCCTGGAAACAAATCATTCGAGTCGGTAATTATATATTTTGATGCAGGCTTACTGCCAATATCAAGATATGTAAGCGTATCAGAGCGGAGACGTGAAAAATCATAGATTATTCTTTCATTTGTTCCATATATACCGATCTTAAAGCTGCCTGAAAAGTGATCATTTGTAGGAAGAATAAAACCGATTTTCAATCTGAAAGAGCGATTATCTATTATTTGGATTCTTATCGGCGGTGTAAATTCAATGGAGAGGTGGTTTTTATATGGTATATATGCACTTCTGTCTTCGCAGTTCTTATCTGGCTCGCCACTTCTGTGTCTGAAATGCTTTTTGTTTTTCTCTCCGGCAGCAAGTGTTACATACTGCTTGCATATTTTACACATGAATAACCCACTATGTGCCGAAACCTTGCTGTGTGCAGAAGCATTTTCAGCAGTAATGTCCTGCCAACCGTGGTTAGTCCACATTGCGACATGAGTTAAAGGCATATTATCACCACCCAAATAGATTATCCAGTATTGATATCATAATAATCTTATAGTAATTATATCATATTTAACACTATTATGCAATAATTACAGAGAAAAATGTTGAAAATATTTAAAGCCCCTATTATTGGCTCAACCATTTGCTTGCTAAATTCCGAAAAAGTATTGCTTTTGTCAGCACAATGTGATATACTATATATAGAATATAACGAAAGGGGTGCTTAGTATGGCAGCCAAGTCAGCAAATCTTTATGCAAGGATCGAACCTGAGGTCAAGGAACAGGCAGAAGAAATACTCAGTTCACTGGGAATTCCTGCATCCAATGCAATAAATATGTTCTATAAGCAGATAATCTTGCAGAGAGGACTTCCATTTGAGGTGAAGCTTCCTGCTGCAAAGCCTGTTTCCATATCTGACCTTACGGAAGAAGAATTCAATACAGAGCTTGAAAAGGGGTACAGCGATATGCTTGAAGGTCGAACTGAACCTGTGAAAAAGGCATTTGCAGATATCCGTCGGAGTAAAAAATCATGACGTTCAGAGTTGAAGTGACCGAAAGTGCCAAGCGTGATTTACAGGAAATATATGATTATATCGCATATTCGCTGAAATCGCCTATCAATGCAGATTCCCTTATGAACAAGCTTGAATCCGAGATAACAAGCCTTGAAACAATGCCTGCAAGATATAAAAGATATGAAACTGAGCCGTGGCATTCCCGTGGCATGAGGCTTATGAGCGTTGGCAACTTCATTGTCTTTTATATCCCTGATGAAGAAAAACAGATCGTGTTCATCAACCGTGTAATGTACGGAGGAAGAGATATCGATTCCGAAATGACAAAATAATATGATTATTCCCTGTTTCTTATACTGAAACAGGGATTTTTTTGCCCTGCACTATTTGTGCAGGCTTTTTTTATAGAATGGACATCCCCCTTGTCCATTCTTGTCCTATGGTTTTATGCCTGTTCCGAGTATACTTGAATTATGGAAAACGAGTGCAGCGATGAAGAAAAGCTGTACCGATTCCAAATACAATTCTAAGGAGGTCATTTTTATGAAGATGACTCAGACCGGCATAGTTGTAATCGGTATCGACCACGGCTATGGAAACATCAAGACAGCAAACACCATAACTCCCACAGGAGTTACCGCCTACGACACGAAACCTGCTTTTGAGGGGAATATCCTGTTCTACGACAACACCTACTACAAGATAGGCGACGTTCACAAGACATATATCCCAGACAAGTCCGAGGATATCGACAACTACATCTGTACCCTCTACGGCATAGCAAGGGAGCTGAGCCGAGAGGACATCACTGAAGCCGATGTGCATATCTCAGCAGGACTTCCACTTGCGTGGGTGCGTGAACAGCGTGAGAGTTTCCGCAAATATCTGCTGAAACACGAATATGCGGTGTTCGATTTCAAGGACAAGCACTATAAAGTGCATATCGTCGGCTGCTCAGTATACCCACAAGGATATACCGCAGTTATCGACAGACTTCACGATATGAACGGAGTCAACCTTATCGCCGATATAGGTAACGGTACTATGAACGTCATGTATCTCAACAATAAGCGTGCCAATGAAAGCCGATGTTGGACGGAAAAACTTGGAGTCAGCAAGTGCGTGGACATGGTGAAAAATGCTGTGATGGACAAGTATCATGTGGTGCTTGATGATGCCATAATCGAGGAAGTTATCCGCAGAGGAACGGCAGATATCGCTCCACATATCCTTGAAACAGTCACCCGAACTATGGCTGATTACTGTAAGCTGATATTCGATACTCTCCGCAAATATGACTATGATCCTGACCTCATGAAGCTCTACATCGTCGGCGGAGGAAGTGTTCTTATTAAGAATTTCGGGAATTACAAGAGCGACAGAGTTATCCTTATCACTGACGTGTGTGCTACGGTGAAGGGGTATGAATTTCTTGCCTGGCAGAGCCTGAACAAGAGGTGAGAATATGGGGAATGTAAAAACCACCTGTCTGCGTTTCAATCTTGACAAGCCTTTACACAGCAAAGCGTGGGAGATATTACAGGCTGAGGAGAAGTCTCACAGTAAGCTGATATCAGAGGCACTTATCGAGTATAAGGAGCGTCACAGCAGACTTGCCGATGATCCGTATTTTGAGAGCCGTGAACGTGAGGACAGGTTCGTGGAGCAGATAGTTACAGCCGTTGAGAACGCAGTAAAGGCTGAACTGCCCAGCTTTCTTGCCGCCTGCCTTCTGAATATCTCACAGCCGTATAACATCACACCTATGGCGGTAAAACCGCCTGAACAGTCTGTAACTGAGGCTGACACCGACGATATCGACTATGATTTTCTCAGCGGTGCATGAAACGGTACTGCTTATGGAAAAGCAGTACAGATACCGAAGCGGATCGGTACTTGATTTCTGTGCAAAGATGAATAGTATCATCTGCACAGAAAAGCGGCAGATACACTGTACCAACAGTGATATCATACCGCAGATTTTCAGACGGAGCTGAAAAAAGGGGCAAGCATGACCATAGAAAAGGTCAGCCCACCCAAAAGAAAGCACAGCTTTCAGCGCCGGGCAGGTAGTACCTTTGTATAGACAACAAAGGTGCATACCTGCTCAGAACACATTTCCGAGACCTTTGAACAGCCTTGCTGAGGCAAGGCAGAAAGGAGGCATAATGCCTGAAAGAAACAGAAAACGTCAGGTATGCCTGAGACTTACTGACGATGAATACACACTCTTTGAGAAAAAGTGCAGTGAAAGTGGATTATCCAAAACGGACTTCCTTGTATCTGTCCTGAGAAACAGCACTGTGAAGATATACCGCATAGATGAAGCACTCCGTCCACTTATCTCTGAACTACGTCACATCGGAGCAAACATCAATCAGCTTGCCTACTTCTCTAATATCGGACAGGAACAGGCAGTCCGTGACAGCATCGGGACTATCTGCACAGACCACAGCCGAATTATGAGCGAGATATCAGATTTTCTGAAAAAGCTCAGGAGTGCAATGGATGTTCGGTAATGTCAATGTGGACTATAAGCCCTGCAAGACAGTGGCTCAGCTGCAAAGAGCCTGTAAATATATTCTTGGTCGGAATCCCGACCAGATAAAAAGCGGAGATGTGAAAACACGTCCAGACCTATATTTCGCTTTCGATGATGACAGGGACAACTTTGCAGATGAGGTACTGCTCACCCGACGTATGCACGGAAAGAAAGTCGGCGGCAATCTGAATCTTGCATATAAGATGTCAATTTCATTCCACCCTGATGAAAAGCTGACCTATGAAGAAGCCTTTCAGATCGCAAAGGAGTTTGCTGACAGGTATTTTCACAGCAGAGGATTTGATGTGATGTTCGCTGTCCATATCGACAGGGAGCATACCCACGCACATTTCATCATCGGCAACTGCAACCGTGAAACGGGCAAGGCATTCCGCAGAAATGAAAAAGACCTGTATGAAATGTCTCAGTTTTTCGGCAAGCAATGCGCTGACAGAGGACTTATGCGTTCAGTCAGGTCTGATTATTACAGCAAGAATCCGTGGCAGGTAAAGGAGACTTTCAATGAAGCTCAGATGACTAAAAATGGCAAGGAGAGTTTCAAGTCCGAGCTGCGTGAAGCCATTGATAAGGAGTGCAGGGATGTACGCAATTCAACATTTGAGGATGTGATGAAGGCACTGTGGGAACATTATCACGTTGAAACGAGAGTAAAGGGAAACACGGTGTCATACCGTCATCCCGAATACAAGAACAAGGCAGGCGAGCTTGTTTCCGTTCGTGGCAGCAAGCTTGGAGATGCCTACACCAAAGGAGGTATAGAAATTGTCCTTAACGAATTACGAGGAAGAGACAGCCGAACAGAACCTTGCGGATATGTCTCAGGAGATGAAACGTATAGCCTTTATGAAAAAGGCTCACTCAGACGAAGCAAGGGACAGTACGGAAGTAGCGATATTACTGACTTCGGTAGAAAACCTGTTTACGATACAGCAGAACTTTATGAAGAATATGCTCACAAAGTTCGACGAGCTGAACAGGAGGCAGCTGAACTTGCTGAGCGTACAGGGCGAGTACGCAAAAAACGTAAGGGATTCGACAGGTAAGGCTATCACCGATATCTATTATCAGTTCAGAGCTGAACAGCAGAAGGCTTTTGTTGATATACGGAAATACCTTGCCAATGACACGGAGCTGATGATAAAGAAAGTGAACAAAGCCGCTAAAAATGCAGAAAAGGCGGCTGCAGGTGCTGCAAGTACCGCCTATAATATCGAGCAGTCTGAGAAGTGGAAGGTACGGCTTTTCTATCTTTCTCCTGCCTTTGTGGTGCTGGATATAATCATCCGCTTTTATCTCAGCTTCTGGAGCTGACATGATGAAGCAGGGCGAGAGTCTGGAGAGTATCGTTAGTGGAGATACCAAGCTCCTGATATATGCGGACAGCCTTTTCAAGCTCCGCCCTGCATTCTTTGTTACGTTTATTGCAGTAATAGAGATAACCGAGATTATGGTGCATATTCGCCTTGAATTCAAGTCCGATATCGTCAGCCAAATCAAGTGCCTTTTTCGCAAGCGGTATTGCTTTGGAATAGTTTCCCTGAGCTAATCCGATATTTGCCGACTGGATATAGTACATCTTGGCGAGATACTTATTTTCCTTTTCAGGCAGAGCATTCACGGCATCGCAGTAGATATTGCTGAGAGTTTCCATGTGACCGAGCATTTTACTTGCTTCAAGATAGCCGAAGGCTTCTTCCATAAACAGCAGATAGTAGTCGGTATCGCTGTTATCGATATGCCTGCAGATCTCGATAAGCATATCAGCCAGGGACTTAACAGGAACTGCAATTCCGTGAGCAGTACATACGTCAAAGACATTTTTCAGGAAATCCCTGCAGCTTTCGATTGAGGGCGAAAGGTCGGTAAGAACGATATCCTTGACCATAGGCTGTATGGATAGTATATTGCTTTCTGATAATTTCAGCAGTCCTGAGCCGTCAAGGTCATGAACGGTGTTCATGTCAGTTAGTCCGCAGAGCTTTGCAAATGGACGTGCCTTTATTCCCGCATTAGGAGCAAAAGCGGAACAGCTGAGGATGTACTTCATATCGTCATTCAGCTCAAACAGGCTGAACAGGAAATGGATATGGGAGTAATAGGTCTGCTCCTGAGTTTTATCATCCTTTACGGTCTTGACCTTATCGGTTATCTCGGGATCGATACTGTTCAGTCTCAGCTTTTCAAGTATCTCCTCTGGTTCCAATAGTCCCACTTTCATAAGGCTTGCGGTTATCTCCACTGCATAGGTATGACGGTGGACGAGTTCTATTATCTCATCCACAATTGCGGAATAGTCTTCTGCTTCGGGAAATACCCTGCCTGCAAGTCCGTGAAGTATTTCGTGAGACATCTCACCGATCTCATAGGTACACTCATTGTCAAACCTTGAACGTGAAGTAAAGAGCATATCGCACTTATACTTCTTTATGACCTCATATTCCGCAGATGCAGAAATGTCGGACTCTTTGACGTTGAAGCAGTCTATTATGATAAGAGTATCACTGTCCAGCCTGCGGAGAAGCTTGTTGCGAGTGCCGAACGGATTCTTATCTTCGTTATCATCAAGAGGAATCTGCATTATCATATCACGCAGACTGCCCTTGTAGGTGAAAAACAGGATATGCTTGTAACGGTCACGGTAACACCTGGCATAAGCCTTTGCAACTTCGCTCTTTCCGATGCCTGCAAGACCTGTTATGAATATGCGGTTATGCTTGTCAAAAAGGTTCCTGATCTCCTTTATCTCATCGCTCCTTCCGCAGAAGTATCTGCATATGGGAGGCAGAGCGTAGGCAGTGTCAAGGTCATATTCAGTTATGAAGTGATCTGCTCTTTTGGGAACAGGCAGGGTTTCAGGCTCTTTGGGACGTGACATAGTGGAGTACACGGCTTTAGTTATGAAAGCAAGCACATCACTTTTCTTTTCAAAGGGAAAAGAACTGCAAATATCAGCCCTGATATCATCTGAGAAGTATTCATCCGAGCTTATGAGCTTATACAGTTCTTCGGCGGTGTTATAGTAGTCGATGAGCCAGGGCAGTATGTATTCTTCGATATCATCTGACAGCACTCCCGTATCACCTGCATAGAACTTGAACAACTCCGCAGGCAGGGCTCTTTCATTCCGTGAGAACTTACCTACATAGGAATTGTCGAATGCCTGGTCGTTTCCGTCGGTGTATGCAAAGAACAGGGCATTGAAGAACTCGCTCTGAGAACACTTCACATCCTTGTTGCAGGGATTTATCTTATGGTCTGCACCGTTGTACAGGCATTTGAAAACATCAGCAAAAGTCAGATAAGCCATTATATCACCGCCGTAATTTGATATATCAAGTATATCATACTATGAGCAGTATTTCAAGACATACAGATAAGAAAGGAGAAAAATTGGAAGAAAAGAATGTAAAGAAAAATCGTCCCGACGATGCACCCGACTGGATGATAAGCTGGACGCAGATAGATGAGGTTAAGTTCGGAACTGCATTTCTGAAGGAGCATGAGCTTAAATGCGTAAACGGTATGCTGTACGGTATAGACGGCTATATTTCGGAGGATGCTGTAAAAGCTGACATTATGAAAATGCTCATCCCTTACTATACTACCAAACTTTCGCAGAGGGTAAAAAATCTGCTCGATACTCTGAAAATGCTCTGCCATTCAGAAGAAGAAAATGTAAGAACAGACGAGATACACCTTCTCAACGGAGTTATGAAAACAGACGGCACCTGGACTGAGGGCAAGCAATTCTGCGTTAACAGGCTTAATATCGAGTATCATCCTGAGATAAGGAAAGGTGCTTATTATCCCGAAAAGTTCCTGAATTTCCTTTGTGAACTTCTTGAACCGAAAGACATCGATACCTTGCAGGAGTATCTCGGTTACTGCCTTATCCCTTCAACTAAGGCACAGGTAATGCTTTATCTTATCGGCAGCGGCGGTGAGGGAAAGTCACGTATCGGAGTTGTGCTGAAAGAGATATTTAATGAAGCCATGATAGAGGCAAAGCTCCACAGAGTTGGAACTGACCGCTTTTTTACTGCCAACCTTGTGGACAAGCTGATATGCCTTGATGATGATATGGAAATGGCTGCACTTACAAACACATCGGAGCTGAAAAAACTGATAACTGCTGAGATCGCAGTTGATGTAGAGCGTAAAGGTCAGCAGAGCTTTCAGAAAAAGCTGTATTCAAGGTTTATAGCGTTCAGCAATGGTTCACCAAAGGCATTGTATGACAAGTCGGATGGTTTCACAAGGAGACTGCTGATACTTACTACCAAGCCAAAGCCTGAGAACAGAAAAGATGATCCGTTTCTGGCTGAGAAGTTCATAGCAGAGAAAGAGAAAATATTCTGCTGGATGTTTGACGGACTTCGCAGACTGTTGGAAAGAAATTATCGTTTCACGATCTCAGAACGCACCAAGCAGAATATCATCATGGCTCTGTCTGAAAACTGCAACATCTATGATTTTCTTCACGATGAAACGATGATCGCTTTCGGTGCTGACTACAAAACCACCAATACCGACCTTTACGCATTGTATCAGATATGGTGCAGTGACAACGGACTTACTGCTCTGAAACGTGAGAGCTTTATCAGCTTTCTGAAAAGCAATGAAAAGAAATTCTCTATTGCATACGATTACAATATCATCAACGAGAAGGGACGCAGAGTACGGGGATTCACAGGAATGAAAACATTATTAAGAACAAGTGTGACAAATGGCGTGTAGGCGTGTAAACGGCTTAAAACAGGTGAATGTGTACGATGAATAGGGCGTGTAACACACGTCACTGCATATGCTTACACGCTGACCGTACACGTCGCTAATGCCGTAATATAGATAAATACACGCCCACACGCCAAAACATTGACTTATTTTATTTTTTTGAAGGAGACTGTTATGAAAAGAGAGAGAATTACAATTTACAAGAGGATATGGTGCAAGATCCGCTACTGGCAGAGTCTTCGTGACATTTCCGATGCGGAACTTGCCAATGCATTGCAAGTCGGAGAGAGGACACTCCATGAGTATGACAAGAGTGCGAGAAATATAACTCTTGAAAAGATCGACAACTTCCTGTATGTCAACAACATGGAGCTTGCTGACCTTATAGCGCTGTAAATAAAAAAAGGCGCTGCGAACAGCACCTTACATCCGAAAAAAATACAAATATGACTGGACAAAACACAAGGAAAGTAGTATAATGATAATGTGATCTGGTACTGCTTTCCTTACCAAGAAAGGAAAGACAGATGAAAGCAAAGAAACTTAGCTCAGGAAGCTACAGAACACAGGTAGTAGCAGGTATTGACGGCAATGGCAAGCGTATCGTAAAGTCGTTCACTGCTGATACCGAATGGGAAGCCATTAAAATGGCAGAGGAATTCAAACGTACAAGGGAAGATGACAGGAGAGAAAACATTACGGTCAGCAGAGCTATCGAATGCTACATAGGCAGCCGTATGAATATTCTTGAAAAGGCTACTATCCGCAGTTACAGACAGATTCGTGAAAACCGTTTCCAGTCGATCATGGATATCCGCCTTGATAACCTGAAAGCAATCGACATACAGAGAGCTATCAATTATGACAGCAATAGGGTAAGTCCCAAGTACGTGAAAAATGCATACGGACTTCTTAAATCGGTTTTGAAAATGTATGACGTGGATATTAACCTGTCGAGCATTATCTTACCGAAGCTGAGAAAAAAGGAAAAGGAACTGCCCGATTTCAGTACGATTTTCAGACTTATACATGGAACGGAAATTGAGCTGCCTTGTCTGCTCAGTGCGTGGCTCAGTCTGAGGATCGGAGAGGTGTGCGGACTGCAATTCCGTGATGTTGATACGGAAAAACGTACAATAAAAATCGAGAGGACTATCATAACTTCCGAAAGGGGAGAGGAAGTCCGTGACGGGTGCAAGACCGAGAAGAGCCGCCGAAAGCTCGAATTGCCTGAGTATCTTTTTAATATGATAATGGCGATCCCACACAAAAGCGATACTGAGTTTATTATCAAACTCTCAAAACACGCTTTGTACAGCCGATTCAAGAGGATCGTAAAGCGTGAAGGAATTGATATGACATATCATGATCTCAGACATCTGAATGCCTCGATTATGCTTATGCTTGGTGTACCTGATAAGTATGCAATGGAGCGTGGAGGCTGGGCAACAGATAACATTCTCAAGAGTGTTTATCAGCAGACTTTTTCTTCTGAAAGAAAAAGAGTTGATGGTGTGATCGATGATTACTTTAATGAGGTCATATGTCATCAAATTACCAATGCAGTTTGAACTGTAAAAATAGCGTTTTTGACTGCTGAAAATAATCACACGGACAGTCACACGCACAAAATTGAATGCCGATATATAGCGGAAAACAAGGATTTTTGCAAGTTGTTCAAATCCAGCCGCCGCAACCATATTAGCATGACTAAAAGTATGACATGCAGGAAAAAGCCCGAAATATCGGGCTTTTTTGCTACCCAAATTCCGAAAAAATTCTTGAAAAAATGAGGGATGACATTGGGGTATTTTAGGCCTCTGGCTGGATTTGAACCCTCACAAGGAAAAATTTCGGAGTGAATATAGGTCAAAATACAGGCAAATCTCGATTTTCTCGGCAAAAAATAGTATACAAAGTTTCGGACTCGGTTTTAGTGGTTTTCACGAAATGTGAAAACACTGGAATCGAGTCCTTTTTTGTTTCTACGAAAGCCAAGTGATAGAAAACCTATCAGCGCATTGTGAGCCGTTTTTGACGGCATTGGTTGCAGTTCGGAAAACTACACCACCGAGATCAACAAAAGCCATTGTGAACGATTTGTGAGCCTCCTGTGGCAGATACATAGAAAGCAGATCACGCCTGCTGTCTATGGAATAATTATGTCAGGAGGAAAAAGATGAACAAATTCTACATGAACGGTAAGCTGATACACAAGGCTTCCGATCACAACACCAAACGCTGTGAGGTCGAGAAATGGGTATTCCTTCCTCACTTCGACTTTGAAAGGCTGAAAGCAAACCCATATCAGGAACATGAAGCCATAACTGCCGCCAGAGACCTTATGTACGAGGACAAGAATGCCTATCACTGCATAATGCTGCTTGACGAGTACGGTGATGACGGATTGCTTATCGAAGCGGAAGGATTTGATTATCCTCGACTTTCCATGTTCGTACCTGATGCTAAGTCAATCTACGAAAGGTACCAGACTTCCGAACCCGAACTGAAACTTCACGACATGATCAAGGATACTGTTGAAAAGATCGCCGAACTTGCTCATACAGACAAGACCGACTTCACATCGGCTGATATGATCGATATGGACGAGGTCGAGAGCCTTATCAAAAATGCTATCGTGCAGCAGCTCGCTCAGAGAGATGATATCGAAATGGCTGAGAACACCGACATTGGAGTTGACTTTCAGCCGGATATCCATGTTGAGGCTGAAAAGCTCACAGAGCTGAAGTTCTACTGTCCCCTTAAGGTTCAGCGAGAGATCAATCCTTCATTTGATGAGGATGAAGACGAATTCTTTGAGGACACCGAGGAACTCTCAGATTTCGAGGTGCTTGAGTACGAAAGTGAGATCAGCAGTGCTATTGAGGCGTATCAGTCAGACGAGGAAGAAAACCGTGGAATAATGGCATATCTCGGCGACAGAAAGCGTTTCGCAGATAAGGTCTACTCCATATTCCCCTCCGTTGAGAAGGTCGGCGACAGGCTCATGGGAGTGTTTACCTGCCAGATCTGCGGTGAGCTTGACAGTTACGAGTATGACGAGCTGTTGCAGGAGCTCCGCGGACAAGCAAGTGATGGGTGGGGCGAGTCTTTTGAGCAGCATGAGATCCACACTTCCGAGGGAGATATCTACGTCAGCTTCTATGACACCTGCGGTGCATGGGAACTTATGACAGAGGAAGAAGTAAAGGAGGCTCCCGAATCACCATCCGAAGACGTCAGTATGAGAATGTGAGGTTAGAGAGTCTATGATAAATGTTAATATACGATATAAAGGAAAAGAGCTATCAACGGTATTGCCCAAAAGTAATAACGAGCTGAATGCGGATCTGAAAAAGGCAGGAATAGACATACCTGCTGAAAAACTCAAGCTTAGAAGCAGTCCAAAAGATAAGTATCTCGTTGGTCTCTATACCAATAACCCACTTGATGATCTCATTATAGATAGATTATGTAATAATGATAATTTATTTGAACTTAATAATCTTTGCGGGGTTCTGGATAATGTTACAGATCATGATACTATCGTTAAAACAATCCTGATTAGTGATGTCAGATGCATAAACGGCATCAAAAAGTTATTCGCAGACCGCTTTATAGAGTTTTCTGATAAACTGGTACTGAATACGTTTCTTGAGACAAAGCTTACCGGTTTTGATGTCAAAAGATGTATTATCGAAAAGGCTATCGCAGTAAGACATAAGAAATTCGAGGATATCTCAAGGTTTCCTTTTTCGCATGAGCCATTGATAGCAGCAAACAAAGATATCATGTATTTCGATAGAAAAGGGAATAAGTATCACTGTATTCTCATCTATGACATCGATTATGGTGATGGCATTGTTATCGAAGCTGAGGGTAACGATTACGCACAGTATGCACAATATGTTCCGCAGGCTAAGACCATTTATGAACAGTACCGAGCTACACATCTTAATGAGTTAAGGTTCTGCTGCCCGATAGAAATATATCAGCATATCAAGGACTATCCGAAAGATAACTGCATTCTCGATAATGCGGATATGGTTGGATATGTCGATGATATTAATAGCTTTATCCGTGAAAACGATCTTCCTGCAGAACACGAGCGTGGTCTTATGCTCTGGTATCATCCCGAAGGACCTGATGATGAGATAGCCGAAAAGGTATATTCTGCTCACTGTACTGTTGAGGTTATAAACGGCGAACTCACAGGTGTCATAACCGCCAAGATAATTGGTGAGCTGTCTGATGAGTCGATGGAGAGGTTCACAGACTACTGCGTCGGTCAGCTAAGTGATGGCTGGGGCGAATCACTGGAGCAGAAGTACATGAGAACAGAGGGCGGAGAGATCAATATCAGCTTCTGGTCGGATGATGAAGCATGGGCTCTTGTACCCGAGGACGAATATTTAAGCGATAATACACAGGATATGGAGATGAGTATGTGAGCAAAGTTGAGATAACTATACCTCCGCAGTTTTCTGAAGTTATCGAGAAAGCTGCGGAAAAAGAAGGAATAACCGCAGACGAGCTGACAGAAAGAGCTATGAAGAAGCTCTTGGAAAGGGGCGATGAGAATGTCAGAAACTGAGAAAAAAGGCATAACAGTAAAGATCGACGCCGACCTGCACGCTCAGGTCAGGCAGTACATCGAAGCAAACGGAATGACAATGGCGGAGTTCGTATCAAAAGCACTTGATGACGAGCTCCACCCGAAGACAACTATCAAGGAGGAAAAATATATGGGAAATATGCGTACAATGGCCTTCCAGATTCCACAGGAGCTTTTTGATCAGATCAAGGACTATCTGGACAGGCACCACATGACACAGAAGCAGTTCGTACTCGGTCTTATCCAGGATGAGCTTGACCGTGACTATGAGGAACAGCAGGCAATGGCTGAAAAGCAGCAGTCAGAGGACGAACCTGACGAGGATGAGGATGAAGACCTCGATGAGGACGAAGACGAGGACCTGTCTGAGGAAGACGAAGAATCAGAGGATGAGGATGAAGATGAAGACATCGACGAATCCGAAGATCCGGAAGAATCCGAGGACGAGGGAATGTCTATGGATATGTGAGGTGTTCAGATGAAAGGATTTCCGTCAAGAGAACAGGTTGAGCGGCTGAGAAAGCGGTACCCGAAAGGAACGCAGATATGCTGTGACTATATGTCTGATGATCCACGACCTATCCCTCCAGGAACTATCGGAGAAGTAGTTGGAGTGGACGACGCCGGACAGGTCATGACGAGATGGAGCAACGGCAGTTCTCTTTCCGTTATCCCCGGCGTTGACAGTTTTCATGTGGTTCAGCCTGCTGTATCAGAAGCTAAAAAAGAACTGACAGAGAAACACAGCAGTCGATACGGCGACGTTTATGTCTCCACCTGTTACGATAAGTCTATCACGAGAGTTGATGATAATGGCAATGAGATACTCTGTGAAGGATACTACTGTCAGGTATTCAGCGACAGCGACTGCACGAATGAGATCGATAGTTTCTGTCTTGCAGAAGGTGTTGAGATCACAGACCTGTCGGATGAAGCTGTTGCGGCTGGTATCAAGAGTTACCTTGGCTTGAATAATGAGGATATAGCTCAGGATGAGGACGAATCTCAGGGAATGTCGATTGACTTATGACCGCAGGTATGGTATAATAGAGCTCGCAGTAATATAAGAGAGGAAAGGTATAATGGAAAAAGAATAGAATACTGTTGAGCTTACAAGAGCTATGTATAAGGAAATCAAGGCTATGAACCGAGACCAGATGCAGCAGGTGCTGACTAACATCTATGACCAGGGTGCTAAAAGCGTCGAGCATGGTGCTATCGAGTTCGAGAGCCTTCGTGAAGAGATTGGCAAGATCAATGGTATCGGTGAAAAACGTCTCGATGAAATAATGGCAGTAATAGAGAGTTTCATCTCTCCTGCCGAGTAATACAACCGAATACTATTATAAATATAATTAAAGGCCACTGGTGGTGAGTCCGTAACAGGACAACTACCAGTGGCCTTTTTTCGTTACATACAGCTGTCTGCAAAAATGCAGGCGGCTGTAATTTTTTGATGAAAGGTGTGAGTCTATTGAACAAAGCAGATCAGATGGAAAACTACAGAGAAAAAAGTGAGGTGAACTACAACATTGATACGATATTTAGATATGTTCGCAGGTATCGGCGGTTTCCGCTCAGGCCTTGAACGAGTCGGCGGCTTTGAGTGTGTCGGTTATACAAGCAAGCCGGAAACGCTGTGACAGTCAATGTCATAGAAGCTCTGGCGAGATTTATAAAGGAAATTGATATGGAGGATAACAAGAATGAATGAAATGATGATTTTTAACAATCCCGAGTTCGGCTCGGTAAGAACAGTATGCATCGACGGCGAGCCTTGGCTTGTCGGTAAAGATGTGGCATTAATATTAAAGTATACTAACCCTCAGAAGGCTATTAGAGACCACGTAGATCCGGAAGATAGGACGGTGAACGAATCGTTCACCGTCAATGGAACTATGGCTACCCTTATAAACGAGTCTGGTTTTTACAGCCTTGTCCTTTCAAGCAAACTCCCGACTGCCAAGAAGTTCAAGCGTTGGGTAACGGCGGAGGTGCTTCCCACCATCCGTAAGACCGGCGGCTATGTTGCGAATGAGGATGTGTTCGTTGAGACATATCTTCCCTTTGCAGATGAACCTATAAAGCAGCTCTTCAGGATACAGTGCAGAGTCATCAATCAGCTCAATGAGCGAATCCGTAAGGACGAGCCGAAGGTGAAGTTCGCAGACCATGTTGGTGACAGCACTAATGTCATCGATGTTAATCGCATGGCTAAGCTCTGTGCTGATCACGGTATCCGCATCGGACGCAACAGGCTGTTCGCATGGCTGAGGTCCCGTGGAATCCTCATGGGCGGCAATATCCCCTACCAGGAGTACATTGAAAACGGATACTTCCGTGTGAAGGAGTCGGTGTACGAGAGTAACGGTCAGACAAGGACGTATCAGCAGACCTTTGTCACAGGCAAGGGACAGCAGTACATCCTTTCAAGGCTGATGAGAGAATATGGAGGTGTAATGAATGCCTAATCATGTAACAAGTGTAATCACCCTGTCAGGTGATGAGAGCCGTATAAAAGCTATGCTTGAACAGATCAAGAACGATGAGGTTGGCATAGGATCGATGGATTTTAATAAGATACTGCCTATGCCCGAATCCCTGCATATGACAAGCGGCTCTATCGAGGACAGTGCAATTGCGGTATACATTTCCGCTATAAATCCCATAAACGAAGAATTTGAAGGTGTCAAGAAGAAAGATGCCGCCGAATTCCGTGAAATGCTCAAGAAGCTGCCTGTCTTATCGCAGAAGATAGATATTCTCATGCCTGAGAACGAAGCAATAAACTTAGCTGAGAACAAGTATCGTGAAAGCGTGAGGTATCTTGTTGATGAAGGAGCAAAATACATCTCAAATCTCGTAAAATACGGTGCATCAACATGGTATGACTGGGCAGTTGGAAACTGGGGTACAAAGTGGAATGCCTATGGATACGACAATGGAGTCGAAATGGAAGACGGTAAGCTGAAATTCCTTACTGCATGGGCAGCTCCTCATCCCATAATGCAGAAGCTGTCTGAGATGTATCCGGATATAAAGTTCGAGCACGAATGGGCTGACGAGGATATCGGTAATAACTGCGGACGCTATGTCTATTACGACGGCAAACGCATAGAAGAATACTTCCCCGAGAGCCAGAAAGACTGCCTTGAATTTGCGTCAAGAGTAATGGATGCGAGCCTCGAGGAAGACTATTCTCTTTACCTTAATGCCACTGAAACTGAATATATCAACATCGAGTATGATGATGAGTATGAGCTCATCGAGGTGGCTGGACATACGGCTCTCTTCACAAACGACCGCATCACCGACGCAAATATCCCGAAGGGAATGTACTGCTATCACCTGCGTCACAACGATGACGGAGAATTCTTTGCTATTGAAAAAAATGTATCAGTAAATCATGCAGGTTCTATCGTTACGAAAGAGCCTATTGATCTCAAAAGTAAGGGATATATCGTGCTTGACGAGGACAGCAGCCCCAACTTTCTCGGTGAAACTATGTCTCTGTATACTTTCAGGGAGTATGATCCCGGGCAGACCGAGGAACTGAGCATGGGAATGCAGGAGGTGTGATATGGACGAGAAAAGAAAAGTAACGCAGGAAGAGCTTGAATCAGCGGAATTCATGCATAATAAATGGATTGAGGATGAAAAATGCGGAGATCGAGGTGTTTTCGAGAACTGCTCCTTTGAGAGATTATCATTCAAAAATATGCAGTTCAACAATGCAGTGTTCAGAAACTGTGAGTTCAGGCTCTGCGATATGACAGATGCAGGTATGTGCTTCGCCGAGCTTAATAATGTGAAGTTCAGCGGCTGTGACTGCACAATGTTTACTGCCGAGGAAGCGGCATTCAGGAATGTTACATTCGACAAGTGTGACCTTAAATCCGCTGTTTTTACCCATAGCTCGCTGAGAAATATCGCTTTCGATAAATGTGAGACAGATGGCATGAGTATGCAGAACTGCTATGAGCTCCCCGAGGCAGAGATCATAAAGGTATCTCCGGAGGAACTGCGTAAGATGAAAGACAAGGAAGGACTTATCCTTCAGGGCTGCGGCGGAGATCTTCAGGAATGGGCTGACGGTATAAATTCTGCCCTTATTGATGCTGAGATACTCAGGCATACGGCATTTGAAAAAATGTACGTTTTCGAGAACGAGGGTCACACAAATATCATGTTTCCCTTCGAGGATGTGGAGCTTGATGTCGGAAAGCTGGCAATGTGGCGTTTGCAGACTCATGAGCAGTTCGGCGGCACATGGCTCTCAGACTATGTCCCCAACAGGCTTGGCGGTTTTATTGAGAAACAGCCTGCACAGGAGCAGAAAAAGCCAGATTGTCCGCTTATCGGCGAAGATTCAAACATTTTTAACCTCATGGGTATAGCATCCAAAACTCTCAAGAGGAACGGCATGGCTGACCAGGCAAAGGAAATGTGTGACCGCATCACATCATCTGGCGACTACAATAAGGCTCTCTGTATTATCGGAGAATATGTCAATATTACGTCAGTTGACGATGATGATATGTATGAAAGCGAGGACGAAGAAATGGAGGTAACTATGAACTGACCTCCGGAAAGGAGTATAATGGGAGGCATTTTGACCACAGGGTGCGAACCTCCGATACCGTGGATCGGCGGTAAAACGATACTCCTTCCCGTAATAAAGCGGATAATCCCCGAAGGACAGAATAAATTCGTGGACGTATTCGGCGGCGGAGGCTCGGTATCGCTTTCGGGCAAGTACGCACCCATTCAGATATACAATGACTATAACCAGCACCTGACGAATTTCTATACCATTATCAAGACTCGGTGCCGAGATCTTGTAAACGCTTTCGCAGGTGCATTCGGAAAAGACGGCAAGCTCGTTGAAGAGATCGAACAGCGTATATTTGCGAATATACGCGATCAATTCAATGCTTGCTGTCTTGTTTTTTACAGAGCTGACACATTCGAGGAATTCTATGACTCTATCCTTAAAATGCTCAATAAAGCAGGCAGTATACAGGATAAACAGCATGTCTGGATGAATTCAATGCTGGCATGGGAGCTGTATAAGAAAAGGGAAAAAGATCCCGAGCTCTTCGACGCTCTCATGTTCCTAATTCTTATGAAGTGCAGCTTCTCTGCAACCGGAAAGAGCTGGGCTTGCAAAGGTACAAATGCTGAAACTGCGATACACCTTATAAATGATGCATCAAGAGTATTTCAGCACATTGCAGTGGATAACAGAGATTGTCTTGATATAATACGGATTCACGACAGTCCTACAACCATATTTTACTGTGATCCTCCGTACTACATGGCAGAGAAATGCTACAGCGGAGTTCCGCTTTTCGGCGATATGATGCATAAAGCGCTTCATGATGCACTCCTGAAGTGCAAGGCAAAGGTCATTATTTCATATAACGAATGTGATTTCATAGATGAACTGTATTCAGAAGACAAATGGTTCATAATGCGGCTGGACAGACCGCACAGTATGCTCCTGCACAGTAATCCGGGAGCAGTTTACCATGAAGTTATAATTGCAAATTTCGATAGTTTTGAAATGTACTATGGCAACGGACAGCTCACTCTGATGGATATGTCCGATACCATAAACGAAGAAGGGAGAATAATCTTATGAAAAGAGTAATATCAACACAGGCTATAATGGCTAATGGAAAAACAACGTATACAGGGCTCTTCACAAGTGAAGGTATTCCTGCGGAAGTCGAGCTCGTCTGCGTAAACGGAAACGCCTGCTTATCGGTAACTATCCCCGAAGATGACGAAGAAGAATATGTCGGCAGACCGCTTACAGAGGACGAGATCGAGGCAATATGCAGGAACTACGGGAACTGCGATGATTGTCCGCTCTATAACTACTGCGATGAGGAGATGATGTAAAATGGTGCCAATATATAAGTATTCGGCAGAAACTGCAAGATACGAAAATGAGCTTACGGACTACCGTGAGAGCAAGAGGTGCAACATCAAGTGCAAGGAGGCTATCGAGGAAGCGATAAGAACACATTTCGATGGAATGCATCTTGATACAAGCTGTGTGCAGGATATCTTTGACGAGTTCGGATATGACCGCACAATGTGGGTACTTGCGGCAACCGTTAAGAATAAGAGCTTCGACGGCAGATTCTCGAGCATCAACAAGGGCTGGGCTCGCACAATCATTCCGTCTCACCTTGATAAATATGAGTTCGATGAGTATGCTGTGCAGTCGCATCCTGCGGTGCTTAACGGCTTTATCGACAGTGTAAGAGCTGAATATGAGGCTCTGGGACTCCTGTCCTCTGAGGAATGCATGAAGGATAGCTACAAGGAGGACTATACTAATAAGCTGCTCATCCTCCGCCCTGAGATACTCAATGATCAGTCCAGAAAGCCTGCATTCCAGTATTTTTACGCAGAAAACGGCTTTGGCTGTGATCCAAACAGCATAGGCAGAAAGGTATTCGGTACCTTCATTGCCGACGGCGAGAAGTCTCACTTTTCAAGAGGTGACTTTATTGGTGTTGCAGACAAGGAAAAGCTTCCTGAATGGGCATCAAAGCGCCTTGAAGCAATATCCGCTCCTAAAATGAAGATCCGTATCTATCAGATAAGCTCGGAAAGGGATCATGATAACGCTGCGTTCAGGAATTATGAGAATATTCAGCAGCGTGGCGGTGTTGATTCCAAGATATATCAGCAGGTATACGGTGGCATTGCTTATGCCAATAACCTTGAAGAACTCTTCATGCAGTGCAATACAGGCAATTCTCCGCTTGGCTTTTACGGACATTCAATGTCCGTCAGCGACGTAGTGGAGATTTGTGAAGGTAAGGACAGCGGCTTCTATTATGTTGACAGCTTTGGATTCAAGAGACTTGATGACTTCGATGTATCTCAGACAGATCATGAGGACCTCATGAAGGTGGTCATTCTGGAAAATGACAGGGAGCCATACAAGGCTGAGATACGCAAGGATATCCATGCGATGCAGAGCATAGTCGGTGGTCTTATCGAGCCTGTATACTTCGAGGAAAACGGCGATGCACTGTGTTTCTGCAATGAAGAATTCCTGCTCAATGACTCTGCCCCGAACAGAGTCATAGGCAACACCCTTATTCACGGTACTTGCTTTATCTGCGGCGACGGTTATAACGACGAGGGAGAGCGTGACTCCTGCACTCTGACCGACGAGCAGGTAGATAAGTATATACAGATGTTTCCACAGTCGGTGGTAGAGATATCGCCCGAGGAAGACATCGGAATGACAATGATAAGCTTTTAATGCTGAAAGGAGAAGAATTATGAAAGTAAACGCAAAGATCACTAAAATCATCGACAAGCCTGATTCATCAATCAAGGCATTCGCAAGCGTAACGCTTGACGGCTACTTTGCTGTTCACGGCGTTAAGGTCTGCGAGGGTGAAAAGGGACTTTTCGTCTCTATGCCTTCTACATCTTACACCAACAGCAGCGGCGAAACAAAGTATCGTGATACCTTCCATCCAATCACCAAGGGATCTCGTGAGGCTCTGACTCAGGCAGTGCTGGATAAGTACGACGAGGCACTTTCTCAGACTCAGGACGAAGGTATCGAGATACAGGATCTGCCCGAGGATGATGAAGATGAACTTGAAGAACCGGAGCCTGAACCCGAGATGTCTATGTGAACATTGTCGGAAATCGGACGGTGCGTATAGGTGAAAAAGTAGAAAAATCCACTTAGGTATGGATTTTTGAAAAGCGGTGTGGTATAGTGGAAGCTGAAAGAAGGTGGAAACTGTGAAAAAAATCATCTCTATCATGCTCATATCCGCTATACTCACAGGCTGCGGTCATATCTCAGAAGGTAAACCGTATGCTACCGAGGAAACCACGACGGCTAGTCAGATAACGGAAACAACAGCCTCAGGTGCAATAGATACGACAACTTCAGTTTCAGCAGTAACAGTTACGAGCGAGGTCACAGCAGAAAAAAGCTCGCAGTCGGTAACTGAGAAGACTGCTGAAAGTATGACAACAGCAGCCGCAAATATTCAGCCTAAGAAGGATAACACTAAGTCTCATACCGCACAGGATAACAAAGCTCAAGAGGTTCAGAGAAACGAAAGCAAAACTACAACAAAAGCTCAGACTTCGCCTCCAAGGGCAACTACAGCTCCTGCGGTAAATGAGAATAAGACTGCAACAACTGTACGCACTTCTCCTCCGGTAGTCACTACAAAAGCTCCGCCACCAGTAACTCAGCCGCCAAAACAAACGGAACCACCAAGACAGACCGAACCACCAAGGCAAACAGAACCGCCTGCACCTAAACAGCAGGTACTTGATTACGACAGTCTGAATGACCAGATGCAAACCTTCATAGACGGCTATGATATAGATTATGACTGGCTGTACGAGAAAGGAAAAAATCTGAGTCATGACGGTACTGACTACGGAAAAGCCGTAGCTATATGTCAGGAAACAGAGAGCGTGGGCGGCGTGAACTGCATAAACTATGCAATAAACGCATACTTCATGGCACAAGGTGCTGGACTGGAATGCTATATAGCTAGATCATCAGACTATGACTGGTATGGCCATGTAGCAAACATAATCAAACTTGACGGCAAATGGTACTATATGGAGCCTATGGGAGATGTTGTAGGATCGCCGACCTCATGTCCGAGTGGTGGAATACCATATCCTAATGGACTGGATATAGTGACAGACATCTATGACAACAGAAAAGACGTAACAGTCGAAAGCGACTGGTACAAGTAAGAATCATGGACGGAGCCGAGAGATCGGCTCCTATTTTTTATGAAAGGAAAAAGAATATATGACAAAGAACAACAATTTAATCAGAAAGCTCGGCGCAGGACTTATGGCAAGTCTCTGCGCTGTTTCTATGTTAGCGACTCCCATGACCGGAATGCTCTCTGCGAGTGCAGCAAGTACAGCAACAGAGAATGATGCATTTCCTTCTGCAGATGAGGTAATCGCTCAGGCAGCAACACTCCTCGGCTCCCCCTACGGCTGGGGATTTAAGGGATATACAGGTGTATATTACCAGGACAGCTATTCTCCGCTCTCCCTTGACTATGTCAGACAGCAGGGCGTTGACTGTTCCGGTCTCATCTACTATACCCTTGTGCACCTCGGATACAGCACGAGTGGTTTCAGCTGGAACAATCCTGTTCCTGTGGATACCCCTCATTGGCTGAGTGTCAGCGATAACTGCACTATTACCTATAACGGTGTAACATCCAAGATTGATGTAGAGAAGGAAAACATTCCATATAAGGAGCGCCCCTATTGGGAATGTGCAGACGGCTCGACTATTACACCAGGTTCCGTAGTTATCGCAGATAACCTTAATGGAGAAGATCACTCATGGATATATATCGGCGAGTTCAATAACCGTAACGAAGTTATCGCATACCTTAAGAAGATCGGAGTAAACGAGAGCTACATCAACAGCAACACTGTCGGTGACGGCAGCGGCGACGGAGGAACACACTGGCGTATCGAGTCGAACGGCTCTCAGGGCTGCGTTATTAACAACAGGACTGACGGAAAACAGGCAACAGCTCTGAATATGTTCGCATTCCGTGTATCAAAGACAGACGTTGAGTTCTCCGTAACAAAGCTGGATAAGGATACTCAGATGGTTATCGGAAAGAGTCCTGTTGACAACTCCTCTGCAGTATATGGAGTATACAAGGATAAGGAGTGTAAGAACAAGGTCGGAGAGATCACTATCGGCGATAAAGGAAAAGGAACTATAAAGCTTCCCAGCGGAACCTACTACGCTAAGGAAATAAAGGCTCCGACCGGATATGAGCTTGATTCTACGGTATATACACTTAAGTCCGGTCAGACCATAGACGTGCTCGAAGATAAGACCACAGGAAAAATCGTGATCAACAAAACTGCTGAGGACGGTATAGTTGGCGACAGAGAGTTCAAGGTTACTGGTTCAGACGGCAGAACATTTACAGCTAAGACCAATTCTTCTGGCAAAGCAGAGGTTTCTGGTCTTTTCTTATACGACATGAAAACCGGACAACCAATAACCTACAACGTATCAGAGATCAATGTAGACAACCGTTATGAGACTCCAAAGGCTCAGGACATTTCGCTCACAAGCGGCAATGCTGATCTTACGGTAGCCGTTGACTTCGAAAATGTGCTGAAAAAGGGCAATATCAAGATCAACAAGCAGTCTGAGGATAATCAGAACGGTGACAGGACATTCACTATCACAGGCGGCGGTGAGACTTATACGCTGACTACTGCCAATGACGGTACAGCAATAATCGCAAATATTCCCGTTTATGACAGCAGCAACCAGCCCATCACCTATACCATATCCGAAAAGGACGTACCTGTAAGGTATGTAGTTCCTGCTGATCAGAAGACTACCCTTACAGCAGATGCTACAGTCGATGTAAAGTTCGAGAATAAGCTGAAGAAGTTCACAGCAGAGGTCATTAAGAAGGATGCCGAGAGCGTTACCGCACAGGGCGACGCCACACTCGCAGGCGCTACTTACGGTCTCTATCGTGACGGTGAGCGTGTAGCTACTTACACCACAGATGAGAACGGACACTTCATTTCAGATGAGTTCGTATGCGGCAACTATACTCTTCAGGAGCTCACACCTTCACAGGGATATCAGCTCAATGACGAGATCTACAAGGTAGGTGCCGAGCCTCAGAACTATAAAGTAGAGGTCAATCCTATCGCTCTTGACGTTACAGAGGACGTAGTAAAGGGCAAGGTATCAATTATCAAGCACAGCGATGACGGTACAACAGGAATCGAAACGCCTGAGAATGGTGCTGAGTTTGAGATTTACCTCAAGAATGCTGGCAGCTATGAGAACGCAAAGGATACTGAGCGTGACTACCTCATTACAGATGAAAACGGCTTTGCAGAGACAAAGGATCTTCCTTACGGAACATACACTGTTCACCAGACTACAGGCTGGAAGAACACAGAATTCGTTGAGGACTTCGACGTTATCGTAGACGAAAACGGAAAGACTTATCCATATATCATCAACGATGCTGTTATCACAGCAAACATCAGAATCGTGAAGAAGGATGCTGAGACCGGCAAGGTTATCCCTGTATCCGGCATCGGCTTCAAGGTGTGGAGCGTTGACAATGAGAAGTACATTTCTCAGACAGTCAACTATCCTTCCGAGGAAACTATCGACACATTCTATACAAACGAAACAGGCACACTTATGCTCCCCGGTGAGCTTGCATACGGCAATTATGAACTCCATGAAGTAAAGGCTCCGACAGGATACTTCCTCAATGCAGAGCCTGTACCTTTCACAGTTGACGGAACAGAAAAGACTGTTGAGGTCGAGAAGTCCGATACAGCTCAGAAAGGCAGGATCTCAGTAAGCAAGCACGGTGAGATCTTCAAGACAGTACAGGCTATCGGTCCTGCTATCTGGACAGACGAGAACGGCGAAACACAGACCGCAGGCTTTACTACCTATACACCCGTTTTTGAGGAAGGCGGACTTGGCGGAGCTGAGTTTGAAGTTATCGCAGCCGAGGACATTTACACAGCAGACGGAACACTCAGAGCATCTGCCGGTGAGGTAGTTGCTGATATTATCACAGACAAGGACGGAAATGCTTCAACTGAGCCTCTCTACCTCGGTAAGTACATCATAAGAGAGAAGAAGGCTCCTGTCGGTTACGTTCTTGCAGGTGAGGAAAAGCTCGTTGAGCTTACCTACGCAGGACAGGAGGTTTCTATCACAGACTCTGTTAATAACACATTCAACAACGATTATCAGAGAGTAAAAATCAGCCTTGCCAAGTTCATGGAACATGACGAGCTCTTCGATATCGGCGAAAACGATGAGTACAAGAAGGTAACATTCGGTCTCTATGCAGCAGAAGACATCACTGCCGCTGACGGTACAGTTATCCCCGAGGACGGATTCATCGCACAGGTATCACTTGGCGAGGATATGACAGCCGACTTTACAGAAAAGCTCCCATTCTCTCGATACTATGTTCAGGAGATAGCAACCGATGAGCACTATATGCTTAATGGTGAGAAATATCTTGTGAACTTCCAGTACATGGGACAGGATATGACAACAGTTGACATCGACTGCGGAACATTCATCAATGACATCAAGAGAGGCTCAGTAAGCGGTAAGAAGGTCAACGAAAATGGTGATCCTCTGGAGAACGCTCTCTTCGGTCTTTTCAAGTCTGACGAGACTGAGTTCACAGCTGAGAACGCAATCCTTACAGATGAGTCCGATGAGGACGGAAACTTCGGTTTCACAGATATTCCTTACGGCGAGTACATCGTCAAGGAGATCGCTGCACCTACCGGATATATCCTTTCAGACGAGCAGTATCCTGTTACTATCAGCGAAAACGGCGATGTTGTGGAGATCACAGCAGAAAATGAGGCGATCACTGTATCTATCAGCAAGGAAGACCTCTACGGAAACGAGCTGACAGGTGCATCTATGCAGCTTATCGATGAAAACGGCGAGAACGTAGACGAATGGACATCTGACGGCGAGAACCACATCATCACAAACATTCCTGCCGGCAGCTATACTCTCAAGGAAGTGGCAGCTCCCGACGGATATGTTATCGCAACAGATATCAGCTTTACTATCGACGAGTACGGAAACGTTACTGTTGACGGTGTTGAGGCTAATGCCTTCACAGATGATGGAATCCCCTGTGTAACTATGGTGGATGACACAACTATCGTCAAGATCAGCAAGCAGGATATGACAACAGGAACAGAGCTTGCAGGTGCAACACTTCAAGTCATCGACAAGGACGGAAATATCGTCGAGGAATGGGTATCCGCAAACGAGCCTCACTATATTGAGGCAAAACTCATCGCAGGCGAGAAATATACTCTTCGTGAGATCACAGCACCTGACGGCTATAATACCGCTGAGGACATCGAGTTTACTGTCAATGCAGACGGAAGCGTTACCGAGGTAACTATGAAGGACGAAGCTGTTATTGTAACAACACCTAATGTTGCCACAGGCGATACAGGCAAGAGTCCTCTCGGATATATCATGGTGATCGCAGGTCTCGTACTGCTCACAGTATCCATATTTGCAAGAAAGAAAGAGGAAGAGCCTGCCGACGATTACGCAGAGCTCTGTCCTGACTTTATTGAGGGAGAAGAAGACTGATGAAAAAGAAGACTATACTTCGCACACTGGCGGCTGCTTCGGCAGTCGCCCTCCTTTTAGGAGGCATATATCTGCTGACAAAAGATGATGTACGGCAGAAACTTAAGGAAACCGATCTCAAGCCATATATGCCGACACCTTCGGTTTTAGCGGCACTTGATGATATTTCCGAGCCTGAAGTTACAACAATATCTGAAACGACAACTACTATCACAGAAGGGACTGCCGAGCCTACCACAGAAGCGGCTGTAATAACCACAGCATCTCCAGAGTTATCAGCAGAGGTAAGACAGAGCCTTATTGACTCGGCACAGTCGCTGAATTCAGCATACCCCGATGCACTCGGCTGGCTGTATATCACTGATACAGTCATCAGCTATCCCGTAATGCAGAGCCGTGATAACGACTATTACCTTAGTCATGCGTATGACGGAACATACCTGAAAGCAGGCTCGGTATTCCTTGATTATCGTTGTGAGGGCAGATTTCAGAACCCGATAAACATCGTTTACGCCCACAACATGAAGAACGGCTCCATGTTCGCACAGGTGACAAACTTCAAGAATGACAGCTATTTCGAGAGCCACAAGTACGGCTGGCTTGCTACTCCTGAGACAGTATACAGGATCGACTTTTTCTCCTGTGCTGTTGCAGACTGGCATGACAGCCTGTATGAGGGAGATACTCCCGTGGCGGAGTGGGTTCCGCATATCTGCGATAAATCGGTAGTCGGCAGAGAGATAATCTATTCAGATGATGACAGGTTTGTTTCATTATCGACCTGTTCATATGAATTCCAGAATGCACGAACTATCCTGACAGGAAAGCTCGTAGAGACAAAGGAGGTCTAAACTTATATGAGAAAACTGAAAACCAAGCTCGTATGTGCTGTAACGGCATTTATGGGAATGCTGAACTTTACGGCAATGAATGCTTATGCCGCAGGTGATGTTGCGAGTGCTGTTGAAAGTACATGGACATCGGCGAAAGACCAGATACAGACTGTGGTAAATAACGTCGTATTCCCCGTGATCGACGTTATACTCGGTGTACTGCTCTTCGTCAAGATCGCTACAGCGTATTTGGAGTATAGAAAACATGGTACGCTTGAATGGACTCCGATAGCTATTATCTTCGGCGGTCTGCTCTTCTCGCTGACAGCACCTTTGTATGTATGGACGATACTCTGATAAGAAAGGAATATGGTGATATATCTATGAATTTCTTTACAGACGAACTCAAAAAGATAACTGATAGGAGTGAATATATTCAGAAGCCTAAGTTTGTCGGACAGTCCTGCATATTCAGACTGTCTGATTATGTTACCGGAAAACTTCAATTCGTGACAAGAGGACACGCTGATAACTACACAGCATTAAAGCTCTCGCTATTCAATAAGCGTGAGGGACCTATCGATATTCAGATAATGAATATTGTCGATGTTATAGGACGCAAGCGTGTACTTGGAGAACTCAGATCTCCGTATATCTGGAAATACGGTAATGACATCGACTGGTATGGTTATCATCCCAACAGTAATGACTATTCTGCTTTGTCGGAAACAGTTGATGATTACCTGTCCTGTTTCGCAGAACAGGAATTATCTGAAGATGAAGAACTGAATATATCGCTCACTTAATGGAGGTGCAATATGAAGAATAACATAAAGGCGGCAGTAGCCGTCATTTTAATTGCCGCAGCTTTAACAGGCTGCGGCACTATAAAGCCGCCTGCTATAGATAACACGGTAACAACAGTCCCCGCTGAGACTACTACCGCAGAACCGACAACGGTACCTGCTACAACAGAGGCTCCCACTGAGCCTCCAATGACTGAGGAAGAAAGAAGACAGCTCGAGCAGAGCACCTTTATAGCTGAATTCCTCGGCTCTCAGATAAAGTTCGAGGATACGGCAGGCATTACCGATGAAATTATAAAAAAGGCTGATTTCGAGTGTGAAAGCGCCAAGAACGGCACTGAAAAGATCACTGTCAAGGGAAAAAACGGCGGCGGTAAGATCGAAGTTTCTGTTATGGATATTTCAGCAAGTACGCTGAAGAATGACGTTGAAAATGTCCTTGGAAGATACGGTGACTATAGCTATGAGCAGATAACTGCCGGTATGAACGGCATAAACAGCGTGGACTTTACCTCAAACTACCGTATGATAACAAGTGTGGTGTCCAAGGGCAAGTATCAGCGATATGGTGCGATCCAGAAGACAGACGGAATGTCCACACAGTTCGGATATGCTGAGGTTTACGCTGTACTCAGGGATAACAAGCTGACCGTCATATCAGGGCAGCTCCTTTCGACGGACATGACCGAAAGGCAGAACTTCTCGGAACTCATAAAGCAGCTTGCAGAGAAGGTGGAGTACTGATGAAGGTAACTATAAACGGCGGTACTATGCCACAGGCGGAGATCGACGAGTATGTCCGCAGGATACGGAAGAAACATCCCGACCGTATCATAAACGAGCTGACGCTTACGATAAACGGCAAATATGTGGATATAAGGTATAACTACGATACCGTCCCGTTTGAAAGGATCCGCAGGATAACCGGCTACCTCGTAGGAACACTTGACCGTTTCAACGATGCAAAAAAGGCCGAGGAAAGCCAGCGGATAAAGCATGAGATATAACAAAAGCTCCCTTAATCGGGAGCTTTGACGCTATTCCTGTAATAAGCCCTGAATATATGCAGTCACTTTTTCCTGTTGTACAGTAGTTAATCTGCGATACATTGAGAGCATTTCCGTTTCAGCTTCTGAAAGGTCAGAAGATATAAACGGCGATTTTACGTCAGTATTCTCAAGCAGATAGTCGATTGACACATTGTAATGCTTTGAAAGCGTTATCAGCATAGGAACATCAGGTGTAGCCTGCCCAAGCTCATAACGGCTGATCATTGTCTGTGATACATTCAGCAGTATAGCTAATTTCTGCTGATTTTCGTTTCTTGCTTCACGCAGTTCTCTCAACCGCATACCATCACCGCCTTAAATATATGATACAACATTTCCGCATAATAATTATGCGTATTAGTTGCAAATTGTATGCAGAAAAGTTATAATGAGTATAACTAAAGGTTGTGAGGTGTGCGTTATGATCGACAGAAAAAGGACTGCGTGTTTTACAGGACACAGAAGTATACCGGAAAATGACAAGGCAAAGCTCAGGATACAGCTTGATAGGATCATTGAGGCACTGTATAACAAGGGCGTTGTGTTTTTCGGCTGCGGAGGAGCATATGGCTTTGACACAGAAGCTGAATACGCTGTATTAAGGGCAAAAGAACGGCACAAGGAAATAAAACTGATACTTGTACTTCCGTGTAAAGGACAGGATAAGTATTGGAACGACGAAAGCAAGGCGATGTACAGCGATATCCTTTCAAAGGCGGACAAGATAGTCTATACGTCCGAATACTACACAAATGACTGTATGCACAAGCGCAACAGGCATCTTGTGGACTACAGCGGATATTGTATCGCCTACTGTACAAAACAAAGCGGCGGTACGGTATATACTATGAATTACGCTAAGGATAGCGGTGTCAAAGTTATAAACCTTGCCAACTATTTATGAATAGAGGTGAACATATGCCATATATACCATTCACGGATGAACAGAAGGTCATGGCAAACTCCGTGGATCTTGAATACTTTCTGCGAAGTCGTGGGGAAACACTTGAAAAGGTAGGACGTGAGTATAAGCTCATATATTCCGACGGCAGCGGAAGACACGACAGCATAACTATGTCCGGCAGTACATGGTTTGATCACAAGAACCAGACCGGCGGCGGAGCTATCAAGTTCATGCAGTATTTCTACGGTATGTCCTTCACAGATGCTGTCCAGAACCTGCTGGGCTACACTGTCTCTCCCCTTGCAAGAAATGTTCCTGAGACAGCACCAGAGCCTAAAAAGGAATTCACTCTTCCGCCTAAGAACAAGACCATGAACAGAGTATACGCATATCTCATCAAACAGCGATATATCGCTCCCGAGGTAGTATCATTCTTCGCAAAGGAAGGAAAGATATTTGAGGACTCGGAGCATCATAACGCTGTATTCGTGGGATACGACGAGAACGGAGTTCCGAAACAGGCTCATAAACGCTCTACAAACAGCTATGGAAAGACCTTCCGTATTACCGTCGAGGGCTCGGATACCGATTACAGCTTTGCACATTACGGTACATCAGGCAGACTATACGTTTTTGAAGCACCGATAGATATGCTGTCATATATCACACTCCACCCTGAAAACTGGCAGGAACATTCATATATAGCCATGAACGGCGTATATGAGCCTGCTGTGATGAAAGCGTTGGAGCTTCACGATAATATAGAGCATATCGTTATCTGTACCGATAATGATGAGGGCGGTATTGATGCATACGACAGGCTCAGCGATATTCTGCAGGAGCGAGGATATACCAATGTTACAAGGATATATCCTACCAACAAGGACTTCAATGAGGATCTGAAAGCACGAAACGGTCAGCCTGTGTTGATCGCAGTGCCACATGAAAGAAAGCGGACATTCTATGGAAATGTCGATAATTTAGGATATTACCCATGCCGTCCCGATAAGCTGACATCACAGCTCAGGGCAGCTTTCAAGAATGGACAATACAGATATCTTGCCGAGTATGCATTAGCAGGCTCGGCTTTTTTCATGCGTGTAAAGGACGAATCCAAGGCTCATTCTGCCCTTAAAGCAAAGCTGAGAAAAGAGTACAGAGCATACAAGGATAAGGCAAGGATCGATGTTAAATGCAGAGATCTGAGCAATAAGCTGAAAGAGGTTCTCAGTGACCTGAAACAGCCTGCAAGGACCTATGAGCAGTCCATAGCAACAGCCAAGCGGCTCTATGAACTTGCAGACTGCGCGGTAAAAGTGCAGACTCAGGAAGAACTCGACAATCAGCCAAGTGAAGAAATATCTGAAAATGAAGACCAGGACGAGGAAGCGGAGCTATCTCCGCTTCCTTCATTGTCATAGGGGGCGCGTCATTATGTCATAGGCATATATTAAGTATACAAAGGAACTAACAATATAATAGCAGAAAAGGAAGTGTAGTATTGGATGATAAAAAAATATATCTGTTAGCTTTAATGGCGGCATGTCTGATAATTTTTGCAATAGTTGTTAATATATTGGACAGCCGCGGAATAAACAGTATCAAGTCAAAAGCAGTCGGTGACGGACAGCATGGAACAGCAAGGTGGGCGACCAAGCCGGAGATAAGTCAGACTTTTGTCTCTCTGCCATTCGAGCCTGAACTGTGGAGACAAGGAAAAGACCTGCCGAAAGTTCAGGGAACGGTGATCGGATGTCATGGAAAGCTGAATACAACAGCTCTTGTAGATACCGGAGATGTTCATAGCCTTATGATCGGTGCAGCCGGAGTCGGAAAAACCGCCTATTTTCTCTATCCGAACATTGAATTCTGCTGTGCAAGCGGAATGTCGTTTTTGTCAACGGATACGAAGGGAGACATAGCTCGAAACTATGGAAATATAGCCAAGAACTGCTATGGGTACAATGTATCAGTGCTTGATCTCAGAAATCCTACTCGAAGCGATGAGGACAATATTCTGCATCTGGTCAATAAGTACATGGATATTTACCTATCGGACAGGACAAACCTTTCAGCTAAGGCGAAAGCTGAGAAATACGCAAAGATAACGGCTAAGACGATAATCAATATCGGCGGTGGTGACAGCTCGAACTACGGACAAAACGCATTCTTCTATGATGCGGCGGAGGGACTGTTATCATCGATAATACTGCTTTTAGCTGAGTTCGGTGAGAAAAACGAAAGGCACATCGTGTCGGTATTCAAGCTGATACAGGATCTCATAGCTAAGCCGCCTCCGAAGAATGCTAAGGACAAGCCGCCGATGTACTTCACAAAACTGATGGAACTCCTGCCAAGCGACCACAAAGCAAAGTGGCTGGCAGGTGCGGCTCTTAACTCTGCGGATCAGGCGATGCTGTCGGTAATGTCAACGGCATTGTCAAGGCTCAATAGCTTCCTGGACTCCGAGATGGAGCAGATATTGTGCTTCGGTACAGCCATAGACGCAGAACGCTTCTGCAACGAGAAATCGGCTATATTTATAATACTTCCGGAGGAGGACCAGTCAAAGTATTTTATGGTCAGCCTGCTGATACAGCAGCTATACCGTGAGATATTAGTTATCGCAGATGAACACGGTGGCTCACTGCCGAACAGAGTAATGTTCTACTGCGATGAGTTCGGCACCTTCCCCAAGATAGAGGGAGCCGAGGCGATGTTCTCCGCAGGTCGAAGCCGGAAAATATCTATCGTAGCCATAATCCAAAGCTTCGCACAATTAGAGCAGAAATACGGTAAGGAAGGTTCGGAGATAATCACAGATAATACTCAGCTCACCATATTCGGCGGATTTGCTCCGCAGTCACAGTCAGCAGAGGTGCTGTCTAAAGCTCTCGGTGAGCAGACTGTACAAAGCGGCTCGGTATCGCTGGGAAAGGAGCATTCACGCTCCATTCAGATGATGGGCAGACCGCTGATGACCGTTGACGAACTCAAAAGTATGCCGAAAGGTCAGTTCATAGTTATGAAAACCGGAACTCACCCGATGATAAGCAAATTAAAGCTGTACTTCAAATGGGGTATCAAGTTCGGAGAGCCTTTCATGCTGGCAGATAAAGCAACACGTTCCGTGACCTACATGGAGCGAGATGAGCTGATGAGAGAAGTCAGCGTGAAGTATCCGCCTGCAAAGAAAAGCATTCCTATACCCGTGGATATGACGTTTGAGGAAGCAGATATTCATGAAGAACCCAAGAAAACCAATATTAAGACAGAAAAGAGGAGTTGATCATTTGAATGTTGAAAGACGAATATATGACTTAGGTCTGCCGCACCGAGCGGTAACAGTATACTGCTACCTGTGCGACAGATCAGACAAAAAGGGAGAATGTTTTCCGTCAGCCAAGACAATAGCTCAGGACCTGAGCCTTAGCCGAAGAACTGTATTCAGAGCTCTTCATGAGCTCCTTGAAAAAGGACTCATCGAAAAACAGCCGAGACTTCGCAACAACGGTGGTTCAAGCTCAAACCTCTACAGGCTGACGGATGTTCCGAAGGAGGTGGACGAAAATGTTTGATTGGATCGGCGATGCCATAGACTGGATCGGTGACGGAATATCGTCTCTGTGGGATAACACGGTTGGTGTTGTGACCAGTGAAGCAGCCAGAGCTATATTCGATGTAATGTTCGATTGGCTGTTTATGCTTGTATATGATGGCATAGCGGATATTTTTAACTTTATTGATCAGTCAACGACAGACCTGTTTCAGCTCGGCTGGATACAGGCATTCCTGTCCCTTTTCCATAATATCGGCTGGATCTTATTCATTACAGGCATGGTAGTTGCAGTGTTCGATACGGCGATAGCATACGAAAACGGTCATGCGAATATAAAGGACACATGTCTGAATGTGCTTAAAGGTTTCTTTGCTTGTAGTCTCCTCACCGTAGTACCGCAGCGGCTGTATTCATTCTGCGTATCTCTGCAGCACACCTTTGCCAATGACCTTGTTGGAGCACTGATACAAAACAGAAGTGCTACTCTTACAAGTGCAGGAATGGAGGCGTTGGAAGCTCTCAGAGCAGACGTTTCTCTTTCAAGCCTGTTTTTTATTATACTCTTCGGATACTGCACAATAAAAGTGGTATTCGCAAATATCAAGAGAGGCGGTATACTGCTGTGTCAGATAGCGGTAGGAAGCCTGTATATGTTCAGCGTACCGAGAGGATATACCGACGGATTCGTAAACTGGTGCAAGCAGGTCATAGCTACCTGCCTCACAGCTTTCCTGCAGACAACAATATTATTCCTCGGACTGCTGACCTGTCCCGACCACCCGATACTGGCGGCAGGTATATGCTTATCGGCAAATGAAGTACCTCGTATAGCACAGATGTACGGACTTGATACCTCAACAAGAGTTAACGTAATGGCGGTAGGTCATGCGGTCAATATGGGCTCAAGAGCTATCGGACTTATAAAGAATGCAGGCAAGGTCGCAACGTAAGGAGGTCAAATATGAGAACATATATCTATCCCGAAAACCTCAGAGCTACAGTAAAACTGTGGTTCTGGTCGGTAAGGGACTTCATCATTATTTGTGCAGGCATCATCATTTCAGTGGCTGTATTTGCGAATTTCTGGAATGTGATACCTGCGGCGGTGACGGTCTGCTTTGCACTCATAAGCCTCAGAGTAGACGATATGTCGGTGCTTGACTATATAGTAAATGCGGTAAAATACTTCCTGCTTACTCAGCAGGAGTACCGCTGGAAGGAGAAGTAATGGCAAAGAATAAGAAAAACGGCGTTCAGGACCTCATTGGTCTTGAACGCTTTACTAATTATGGCATAAAAACTGATAAGGCGGAGATAGTATTCTTCGCCGTAGAGCCAACAAACATCTCTGTACTGTCATCGGCAAATATCGAGATAAAGGTACACGACCTGACTATCGTACTGTCGATGATACCGGACCTCGAGATAATAGCTATGGACAGTGCGGAGCGTTTTGACGGCAATAAATGGTACGTCAAAGAGCGATTACAGAAAGAGGAAAATCCTGCGGTAAGAGAACTGCTTCAGGCGGATCACGACTTTCTCGATGAGATACAGCTGGAAATGTCTTCAGCGAGACGCTTCATGTTCGCAGTAAGATTCAGACGTGAGAAGCCTGAGCAGATATTCGGTATCATATCGCAGGTGCAGAAAAACATCTCCGAGCATGGATTCTCGGTAAAGCGTATGGATAAAGCTGAGATCAAGAGAATGCTGGCACTGTACTTCGGTGCAAGCATCATCGGAGATGAAATACCCGATATCGAAGGTGAAAACTATCTGAAGGAGGTAACTGGAAATGAAGAAAAGAACTAAGGAACTGACTGCCGAGCAGAAGGAAGAAATGAGTGTCAAGAGCTACTTCGACCGCATAGTACCGGGAGCAGTCAAATTCTACACTGACCACTATGTCTGCGGTAATTACTACAAGAGCGTATGGGTAATAACGGAGTATCCACCCACAACTGAACAGCTTGCAATACTGGCACATCTTGCCGACAAGAACGGAGTAACGCTCCGTATCTACAACAGGCTGGTAGACAGCATCGAACAGGATAAGATCGTTCAGCAAGCAATGCGCAAGAATCACATGATGACAACCGTAAATAACGTGAATGAGAGAATAAAGGCTCAGGACAACATCAACGATATCGTAGAGCTTGTCAGTGACATGAACCGCAACAAGGAGCCTCTCCTCCACTGCTCCGTTTTTATTGAACTGAAAGCAGATAGTGATGATAAACTGAGAGAACTCCAGAACGATACAAGAATGGAGCTTACAAGAGCGAAGATATCAGTAGACAGACTTATCCTCCGACAGAAAGAAGGCTTCCTGTCAGTGCTTCCGAGCGGAATGAATATGTTCGGAGGTCAGTATGAGCGAATACTTCCTGCCAGTGCGGTGGCAAATTTATATCCATTAAACTATTCGGGTAAGACCGATGAACACGGCTTCTATCTCGGGCGAGACAAATACGGCAGTAACGTGCTTGTGGACTTCGACAGGCGTACAGAGGACAAGACCAATAGTAATATCCTTATCCTCGGAAACAGCGGTCAGGGTAAGTCATACCTGATGAAGCTCCTGCTCTGCAATCTCCGAGAATCAGGCAAGAATATCCTTGTGCTTGATCCCGAACAGGAGTACCACGACCTCTGCGACAACCTTGACGGCACATATATCGATATGATGTCGGGCGAATATATGATAAATCCTCTCGAACCTAAATCATGGACTGACGGCGAAAAAGGAAATAAGGACGAGCCGGAGACATTCAGAAAAATATCCAAGCTCAGTCAGCACATATCTTACCTTAAGGACTTCTTCAGGGCATACAAGGATTTCACCGATGCAGAGATAGACACCATTGAGCTCATGCTCATAAGGCTGTATGCACGTTTCGGTATTGACGATACCACAGACCTTGATAAATTGACCGGAGATGACTATCCTCTCATGGATGACTTATATGAGCTTTGCGAAAAGGAGTACAGGAGCTTCGATCATGAGGTAAAGTACATCTACACCGAGGATACCTTGCAGAATATCTGCCTCGGGCTTTACTCTATGTGCAAGGGAGCTGAGTCGAAATACTTCAACGGTCACACAAATATCCGCAGCGGCGATTTCGTATGCTTCGGTGTAAAGGGAATCATGGATACCAACAAAAAGCTGAGAGATACACTGCTCTTCAATATCCTGTCGTATATGAACGACCAGATACTTGGCAAGGGTAATTCGATAGCAGCTATAGATGAGGCATACCTCTTCCTCTACAACAGGACAGCTATCGAGTACATCAGGAATGGCATGAAACGCTGTCGTAAGAAAGAATCTGCATTTATTCTCGCATCACAGAACCTCGAGGACTTCCTGCAGCCTGATATAAGAGAACTGACAAAGCCGTTGTTCAGTATCCCGACTCACCATTTCCTGTTCAACCCCGGCAACATAAAGGCTGAGGAATTCATAGATACGCTTCAGCTTGAGCCTGCGGAATATGAGCTGATCAGGTTTCCGGAGAGAGGTACCTGCCTCTACCGCTGTGGCAATGAGCGGTATCTCCTTATGGTCAAGGCACCAAAATATAAGGCTGTGCTGTTTGGATCGGCTGGAGGAAGATAAACTGAAAGGAGTGATGAAGAATGAGCAACGTAATTGATAAGTTGGACGCAGTGATCAATGTTGAATATAAGAATAAGCACAAAGAATGGCTGAATCTGAGTCACGACGAACTCATAGAGAAAGCTGATGAAATATCTGCCGCCCGATTCGTAAAGGATAATATCCAGGACTCATTCACAGAGGATGAAGCGGAATACCTGCTGCAGTTCAAGGAACCGCTGGAGATACTGGTCGACAGAATAACCGCCCTCAATGATCCGAATAACATAGCTGTAAAGGAGCAGTTCAGCGATATGGTGTCGGAGATGTTTGACAAACAGGATGAGTATTCTGACTATGAACTCAATGAGGACTCAGGGATGCAGATGCAGTAAGGAGGCGGCAAATGGAAAAAGTGTTGATATTGCTGGCGAAGATACTCGCTGATAAAAAGACCAGAGATAAGGTGCTGATATTTATTGGTAGTATAGTTGTCGGCTTTCTGCTCCTGCTTGCGGCTCCTATCATTGCTTTTTACACCTTGGGTAATGTAGAAATAGAACCGCCTGAGATAGACCGAAACACCTTTAATGAGAGTGCTTTCATAGAGCAGTTATCTCCCGAGCAGCAGGAGCGGATGTCTGAAATACAGTCCGCAGGTGATGCGATAGAAGCAGAGCTGACAGCACTCGGTATACAAGATCAGACCATAAAGGCACAGCTCATATATATGTCATACTTCGATGAGGTGGAAGGTTTCAATGCGAACTTCTATGCTCATCTTTTTTATTCCGCACCCAATGACGAGATACTCATCGACAGCATCAATCAGAATTACGGACTCAGCATTGACTACAATGAGTTCATGAGGACGTATACTTTTGTGATGAATGCAACTATCGATCCTCATATGTTCACAGACAGTGCCACCAAAAATGCTGCCGACCTTGCAGCCTGGGCAGAGAATGCATATATGTCGGAATGGCAGTATGCTGACAATTGCTTCGGTGAAAGGACCGGAGAGAACAGACTACGCTGTGCTGATAACGTCGGTCTTATAATGGGCTACGTCAGGTATGATGTGGAGAATAAGGTATTCACTTCCGACACTATCGACTTGTACTATACCGAACAAGGCAGCATCGATACAATGCCTGATGTGAAAGGAGTGGGAGTCTTTAACGGCAGTGAGTTCGGTGTCTATGTCGGCGGTGGAGAGGTTGTTTTCTCCTTTGCTATGGGCGGCGTTCAGCGCCAGAGCCTCGCAGACGGCGACTGGACCTCATGGTGTACCTTCGATGCTATATCATATCCGCAGGAGGTACAGGACAGGATAAATGAGCTTCAGGAGCCAACGACAGAAGCGACTACTGAAACAACTACAGGAGGTTGAAAAATATGAAGATAACAATTACAGCGGCAGACAAGAGTGAAGAAAAGCTCTTCTATAGATACCGCCCTTTCATATAATAATACTGGTGCTGTTTATTATTACATGAATGATTATAAAAAAGCTTTAGAATACTATAATAAGGCGTTATTAATTCAAGAAAAAATCTTAGGAATTGAACATTTAGATACTGCTACTTCATATAATAATATTGGAGTCGCTTACAGTAAAATGAATAATTATGAAAAATCTTTAGAATTCCATAGTAAGTCTTTATCAATTAAAGAAAAAATACTTGACCTTGAAACCCTAGATACTGCACGTTCGTATAATAATATTGGTGTTGTATATCGCTGCATGAACAATTATGAAAAATCGTTAGAATATTTTCGTAAAGCTTTATCGATTAAAGAAAAAATTTTAGGAGTTGATCATCCAGATACTGCTCTTTCATATGGTAGTATTGGTATAACATTAAAAAAACAAGGTGATTATAACAAGGCTTTAGAATTCTTTAATAAATCTCTATCAATTCGAAAAAAAATACTTGGTGACAATCATTTAGATACAGTTAGAACACAAAATCAAATTAATGAAATCAAAAAAATCATTTTAGAGATGCCATAATAGATACCGGCTGAATGCGTTATGTGAGCATTCAGCCGGTAATTCTATGTTTGTAATGGTTCATTATTTTCAAATACTGACATCTTTTCTTAAAATATTAATAAAATATATATCATTAAATGCAATTTGAGAATTTATAACTTTAATCCTTCGATAAGGATAATTGATTTCTGTAACAATACCTTCAATTGTAGTATATGAATCAATATCATAGTAACGAACCTTGACTGTAATACCTATTCGTATATTGTTGAGGGTATTAGAAATGAGTTCTGCAGCCTCATCACCAATTTCTTTCTTGGGTTGAGTTATACGCTCCTGTTTCCTTACGGTTTCATAGTAGCCTTTAAGGGCTGCGAAAGGAGCAAATTGCATAGCACGATCAGGAATTCTGCGATTTTGAATATTAGCCATTATGTCCACCTACCATCATATTACGTTTAATACCAGTCGCTTTGTCAAGATAATTGAACCCCTTGAGAAGTGCATTTTTGCCGTATCTATTACGGATTCCAATCATGGCGACTGCAATTTGTCTTTCCTTTTCGTCATCATCAGCATCCTCAAAGAAGCTAAGCTGAAAGTTTGGCTCATAGGTCAGATCAGTCAATTGAATGCCGATTTGTCGTATTCCATATCCGATTTTAACCTTATCAATAAACAGGCTGTTAAATGCAGCCTGTATTTTTTTGATTGAGCATGTTGTCTGTTCAAGTTTCATTGCTCCTCCGGTTGCAGGGATACAATCCTTGGAATAGCGGATAAATAAGGAAATGCCTTTGGCATACAGATTGTTTTCAACGAGCTCAAGTACCAGATTTTCGACCATTTCTTTCATAACGATATGAGCACCGTCAACATCATAGTCCTCAAATAAAATTTGACTATTAGATAAAGAACGGCTTTTACCTCTATAATTATGGATTTGTTCCATTGTGCATGGTTCACGACCCCATGCATGATCTATCAGGAATATAGCTTTCACGCCAAATTCTTTGTATAAAAGCTCTTCTGGCAGCTCGGTTATACCCTTCATATCAAAAACTCCATACTTTGCAAGTCGGGCAGCCGTTCCACGTCCTACATTCCAGAAGTCGGTAAGAGGCTGGTGTTTCCAAAGACACTTTTGATAAAGCTCCTCCGTAAGAATACCGATATGCTCCGGAACGTGCTTGGCGACAATATCCATCGCTATCTTGGCGAGATACAGGTTGGTACCGATGCCAGCAGTAGCGCATATACCTGTTTTATCCATAACCGCTTGCATCAACATTTTGGCAAAGTCCTTAGCCTTACAGTTATATGTCTTGAGGTATGGAGTAGCGTCGATAAATACTTCATCAATTGAGTAGACGTGTATGTCGTCAGGAGAGATATATTGAAGATATATACCATAGATCTGAGCGGATACCTCAATGTATTTACGCATACGAGGCATAGCTATCTCGTATTGGATATGCTTGGGTATTTCAAATATCCTGCATCGATTCTTAACGCCAAGTTCTTTTAGCGCCGGAGATATCGCTAGTGTTATTGCTCCTTCTCCCCTAGTAGGATCGGCTACGACTAAGGGTACCTGAAATGGATCATAGCCTCGGGCAACACATTCTACGCTTGCATAAAATGACTTTAAGTCGATGCACATATAGACTCGTCCCATAACTATGCCTCCTTCAGTAAATCATTAAAATAACCTTATATTACCGCTGTAATTCTCGTATTCATATCCTCTTCGTACCATATCGGTAATCTTAATATTCAATAACTCTTCCGGAAAACACAGAATCTGAGCAGCTTCAGTAACACTACGCCCCTCACGAAAAAGAGTGTCCAGCTCATCGTCATCAATATTAAGATTGGCTAAGAATCGGTTGGCTTCAGCTTCTGTCTTATCGCGCATATTGAAAAAGGTGAATTCGCGTAATGCGCCTTGCATAGCGATATTTGAGTGAAGGACATGATGACCGAGTTCATGCCCGCAGACAAGAAGCTGAGGTATTCGTTTGATTGTTGAAGATATTAGAATGACAGGTATATCGTCGATATAAGTGTATAGACCCTTTAATGAGCCTAAAGGTGAAATTGATACCTTAACGCCAAGGTATTCACATAGTACAAAGGGATCCGTCGTGCCATATTTTTCTTTTAGTTCTTCAACTACTTCAAATATAGTCATACGAACACCTCCCCGTTATTCGTTACTGTTCTTTGTCTTCTCCATCTTTATTTCCCAATATACCTTCTGAAGAGCATTGAATACAGCCTCTTTATCTTCATCAGATAAAGCTCCACCGGCAAACAGTCCTGCGGCATCAGATAATAATTTTTTAGCCTGCTGTTTACCGTCTGCACCATATGCTATTGTTGCAGTTCTTTCAAAGTCTTCTTTATTGTCATATTTCCAGAAATCAACAGAAGTTTGAAAATGTTTGGCGAGACTTTCATAAACCTTTTCTTGTTTAGGAGTTCTGTCGCCTGCTTCATAGAGAATAATAGTCTTTCTTGTAACCCCTATGAGTTCAGCGATTTGTTCCTGCGTCAAACGGCATCCTATGCGGACTTGCTTCAGTTTTTCGGCAAATGTCATAGTGATCTCCTCTTTTCAAAGTGTATTTGAATTAATAATGTTCACATTTCAATGTAACCATACTATATCACAGAACATCTGTTTTGTCAATGGCTTTTGAGCGAATTTACTTAAATTCATCATTGCCAACAATCAAGGTACACATTTTTCAACAACATAGACAAATTGAAAATGTTCTCTTGACAAGGTCGACTTTAGGTGATAGAATATAGCCAAGGAATCTTCGCAAGAACGTACAAAGAAAGGAAAAGAGATATTAGCTGACATCATGATAGGGGGATTTTTATGATCGGATATATTAATACAGGCCCTGAAATAACAATTCAGGATCCACTGCATCCAGGACAGTATAAGAAATATAAAGATCTAAATTGGCATGGAATGCCAGAAATCATCTCGTTCACCGACTATCTTCGGTGGAATTATACCCTAAACTATGGAATGTACATAAGGAAGCTACACGCAGGACATAACTTACCAATACCATATAATATAAAATTTAATTCAAAAATACTAAACGTCACAATCGTTAAGGGAAAATATGATCGAGTAGACTACTCGTCATTTCTTTTATACGTTATTTGTGACGTTTTTTTCAATTGTGACGGTAAATTTATTCATCAGGAGTACTGTGTAAGTGGTTATTTCAGAATGTTCGGCTCGTCTGATTTCTTTAATAGTGTTGAAATCTATAATGGAAACCGCATTCGTTGCCAATCACCACTTGATGAATTTCTTGTGCCTATAATGTCAAAAGGCAATTTCGATGTAGTTGCAGCAGAAATTTTGAATAAATATTATAACAAGGAATACGGCTATAACAAAAGAATTAATGGTAAAGCTCTTGCTGAAGGTATGGGGTATACTATTCAGTATCTGCGTCTATCATTAAACGGTAACATCAAGTCAAAGCTTATTATTGATAAAAAAGATGTTGTTGTCTACGATAGCAATGGTTGTCCAATAACAAAGATAATACCTGCCAGGACGATTCTGGTTGATAAGTCTCTTATAGATGACACTAAGCTCGATAACGTCATAATTCACGAGTGTGTACATATTTACTTACATAATCTGTTTTATTATGCCCAGAGTCTCTACCGTAGAGTTATCGGTAAAGAAATCCCGGAATTCCTTGATTATTTCTATTCTGAAACGCAGAAGGACTGTATACGCTGGATGGAAACGCAAGCAAACTCAATTGCTAGACATATCCAGATGCCTCGAGGCGAAGCAACAGATGTTATAATCGACTTCATAGACAGATATGACGAAGAATTGAGCTTTGATGATTATCGTGAACTGATCGATATGGTTAAAAACAGGTTCGGAGTATCAAGATATGCAGCCAAGAAACGAATCATAGAACTTGGCTGGACTGAGGTACGAGGCGTGTACACTTACTGCACTATCGGTTATGTTGAAGACCATGAGATAGAAAGCAGGCTTCCTGCGGATCAGACATATACACTGCCATTGAGGTGTATTGCTCAGATATTCGGAGAATCCAAGGAGTTTGCTACGCTCGTAAGCTCCAGGAGATATATTTACCTTGACGGTCATATGTGCCGAAACGACGAGAAATACGTTATCAAAGAGTATGGCGTTGCATTCGGCCTTACTGAATATGCAAAGCATAATATGTCTGAATGTTGTATCAGCTTCAAACAGATTTATGGTAAACAGGACTATTCGTATACTTACGGAGAGCTTAATAAAGAAGATCTCACCCTGATAGTTGAGCATACGCTTGATAATGAAGAAAAGGAAAAACTGAAAAATGCTTTGAACGAACATAACAAGGAAAATACAAAACTGCAAAGAGCCGCAGGAACAAATCCGTTTGCCGAGACAGTCAAGTTTCATATGAAAAGGTGTAAGGTGACTGTAGAATCTCTTGCTGAGCGTTCCGGACTTGGTTTGACTACTATAGGAAGAATGAGAAAAGGCGGTAAATTCAAGATAGAAACAATTCTCGCCTTCAGCGTTGCCTTAGAACTTGAAAAGCCTTTTATCGTTGATCTTATGCAAAAGGGCGGCGTACATTTTGATCCATACAACTCTGTACATAATATGTATCTTACTATACTTGACCTTCTTCCTAACGCCAATGTATTTCAGATAAATGATTTTTTGAAGGAAGAAGGATTCACTCCTTGGACTCAGGAACGCGAACAAAAGCAAATGGGAAACGTTATATAATCTAAGATAGAGTTTGTGTTAAAAAAAAGAGAAACATTTGCGAAAAACAGCCATATTCATTGAGAATATGGCTGTTTCTAATTTGCCCTCTTACTTAGGAATATATATCACACCAGAGTGCAGGCTGATGTAATGGCTTTACTTGTTGATGTATCTGTATACTGTCCTTTCTTCGATGACTATGTTGTCTGCCTCTACAGGCTTTTCTGTTGTCCACTCGGAAAATTCGCAAACTTTGCTGTATGTATAGAGTGTCTTTGTAGTGCGAGTAGAGTAGCTATAATATGTAACTGATTTATTTTCATAGACTGCATCCCCCTTAAACCACAGCGTTTCTGGATGACTTGGTACATAATATGCTTCAGTTGTTCCACGGTTATAGCCGCTAAATCCGCCTGAGCTTGCATTGAACCATTCGCCCATACCGACTTTAGTTGCACTTGCGAGTTCCTCAGGTGATATGATCCAGTTAAGTCCCCACATATCAGATGTGTTGATTCCGTAGCCTGTATCATAACCAGCAGGTGGATTCTCATTGAAATACCATCTTTCGAGTGTTGAAGGATTACGTCCACATTTATAGAATGCCGAATAGCCTATCAACTTTTTTTCATCTTTGAGAAGTATTTGTACTTTACAGCTATCAGTCTCTTTGACTTCGGTAGTGCTGTATTCACTGTAAGGGCTCCATTCATAAATGGTGGACTCGTCCTCAAGTTTCCAAGATGAATCGAGTTTTTCCTCAGTCTCCTTGAATTTCTTCTGGGCTATACGGTACTCCACACGTTCTTCGACGTTTGCTGCTCCTTCAGGCGGAAACTCATCGCTCCAATCTGTATACATACGTTCAACAAGGAGCTGTCTGAGAAGTACCATATCGAAAACGTCAATGTGCTCGTCCTCGCAAAGGTCAGCAGCTTTCCAGTTGGGCAATGTCTTGGTACGACCGAGAAGCCAGCCCTGCAGCATAACTGCATCGGAAATGTTGATGTTTCCGTCAGCGTTGACATCACCCTTTTTGATGACTGTTATGGGATATGTGATTGTTTTACCGTTATAAGTTAAAGAAAGCTCTTTCTGACCAGGGCTTGAGAGGTCGGCGCTTCCTGTTAAACCGTCGTTTTTGTTTATGATCTGACTATTACCCTTATCGTAGGATACTTTCAAACCACAGCCGCTAAGATCAAGTTCTTCATCGATGACATAAACGCTTTTATCGGGAGGACTGATAAGAGTAACATCAGTAATGTCTCTCTTAATTTCTACTATAAAGCCTTCGTTTCCCTCGAAATAATTAGACTCATCATTGATAAGTCCGCTGTCCTTATACATTTCTCCGAAGAATTCACGATTTTTGAAGAAATCAGGCTGAGTTTCTGCCCATTTCATCATTCCGGTAGAGCCATCGAGCCATTTAAAAGTGCTGTCAGAATCTGTTCTTCTGAGTCCGAGCCAGTATAACGGCTTATTTCCCTGCTGAATGAACTCGTGTATAAAGTTGTGCTCAGCCTCGTCATTGATGCTTACGAGCTGTCCGCCAGTGAGTTCAGCGTACTTTGAGGCCTCGGTAAAGTTGAGTGACGCATCAAAGAGTTTATAGATACTGCCTTCATGTTCAGCAGTCGCAACCTCCGTGAGCGGTTCTACCTCGAGGATAAATCCCTTGTATTTCTGGAGTCCACCCTTGGCATCGTTCCACTTGCCTGAACTGTATATTGTGAGATAGTCTTCGTTATCGGTGTTGTTAGGTTCTCCGGTTTCAAAGTTTGTATAGTTGAACGGTTCACCGGTAACCCATGTCCAGGTATCCTCTTTGATACTGTCATCTCCGCCAAGCCAGAATGACTTAGAGCTTTCGGGCAAGATTGATGTGAGCGCATCATTTTCCGCTGAGGATGTAATGGTCGCTAAGTGACCACCTGCCTTTTCGCAGAAATCCTTCGCTTCATCATGGTACATAAGATTATTTGTATAGGAAGCGTAGATGTGTCCGTTATATGTCGTGATTTTATAGGGCTCTATTCTTCCAGCTTCTACAGTAAAGTCTATTGAATCTGAAAACGTATATGTACCGTAGTTTGAGTTGACTGAAGCGATGGTAGCAGTATAGTCTCCCTTGGGCAGGTTGATGCTATAATTCGGACTATTAACACCCTCGAATACGAAAGGTTCAGCCTCTCCCTTACGGTATATACGGAAATCATAGTGAGTGGTATCTGAGCAGTTATTGCAAGAAATGACAGTAGCATCATTGATGTTTGAGGTTCCTGCCTTTACGCTTATCGAGGGCTTTGACGGTGTTTTCGTATCAGGTGTAAGAGAGACCAGAGGACTATCACACCACCAGATAGCGTCTATTCGTTCAATAGGCACGAGTAATGAAGAAATAGGCTGGCGACCTCCAGCGACTGATTGTGCTGGATCACAACCATATAAAACTCCGTCGGTACAGTCCGTTATAAGGATTGCGTGTGCACTGTAATTAGAAGAAGGATCTTCGTCGTATGCAACTATACCCTCAGGACACCTTGCGAGGATGTTCTTCAGGAATTCTACTTTTGCATCATAACCTGACGGAATATCATATGAATGGAGCAGACGTATGCCACGTACTGTGAAGTCAAATCCTAATCCGACCTCATCCCATCCGCAATTATTGCGGACCTCTGCTTCAGAAATGGTATACCAATCCGAATCACCGCGCATCATGGCTACTCTTCTGATAAGCATAGTTGCGGCACAGGCAGTGCAGCTGTCCGAAAACTCCTGCTTAAGGAATACCCCTGACTGGTTGATGTCATTCCATGTTGCAGCTTCACTTGTCAGCGAGATGTTGGTTGACAGTATGCTGACTGAGATAGCCAGAGCTGTTACGAATGATGTGATTCTACATGTAACTTTTTTCATAAAGCCACGTCCTTTCGTATTTTATATTTCTGAATACGAAATGGATTTAAAATCTCCACTATGTGAGTTTATTCTTCTGAATTATACAATATATCAATCATACAGTTTTTTGAATTAATCAGTTACTTACAAGTTATATTATATAATGATTTTAATGTTGTGAATAAAAAGTGATTGTTGGAATAAAAAAGCAACGGCTGATATTATATCTAGCCGTTGCACTTCTTATTGGTTAGTGATCTTCATGAATACCGTGACCGTAACCTTCTTCTTCGTTCCACCATTCATGATGATGGTATCCAGGGCGACCTGAAACTTGAGATACAACATCAAGTCTTGTCATATGACCGTCTTCTCCATACAACGCTTTGCCACTATGTTCGTAATGTCCTTCCGAATCTACTGTTCTGTAAGTATCTCTACCTTCGCTCTGGTTGTACTTATGATTACTCATGTTAACATCTCTCTCAGTCATTATGGGATTTCATGGATATAATGCGGCCATCACGCACAACGAAGTCAGTCTGTTGATGTCCCTTGGCATTGTTTGCAGGTTCAACATCTTTGATGACCGTGCTTCCGTCAGAAGCAGTCTGGTAAGTATATACTCCACCAGCATCAGAACGTCTGAAAGCATCAATTTTACCACTTTCAACATCTCTCTGATAGTCAGAATCTGATCTGTTTCTCGGGTCAAAAAACTTTTTCATAAGATTTCCTCCTTTGAATATGGGTGAATGGTTTATATATGATCGGACTAATGCTAATCATAGCTTAAGTCCGTCATTGCTTTTATATACGAAGTATTTTCAAAATCTCCACTTTAAGTTATGATGATTTGATACTTACTTCTCCGCCGGCAGATTGTATTTCCTTTGCAAATCTTCCTGCTTCTTTTTTATTGCTAAATCCGATATCCAACGGTAAATGATCAAGTTTCTCATTTGCTCTTCTTATATTGTCATGTGTAAAGTGAGCGATAATATTAGCAAATTTAGTCTTATTCCCCTCGTAATTGGTGATAATAACATGGTGTTTCTTTTTCGCTTCTTTTCTTTCCAGTTCTTCCTCGGCTTCCAGTGCTGCTATTTTAGCATCAATTCTTGATACAAGATCATCTATATCTATGTTACTTGTGCTTTTTGAAAATGGATATCCCTTAGTAATATCAGAATGATTATTCTGGTTTTCAGATGATAGTGAAGATTCAAGCCTTCGTTTTCTCATTTCATTTACTAAAGATGCAAAATCAAGAGATGGATGGCTTGTTCGATTTGAAAGTGATGAAATTAAAGGTGCTTCCCATTTTGAGTTGTCATACAATTCGTTGTAAAAAGGAAGATGGGCGATGAACTTATATTGGCTGTCTACCATGACTAAAGCTGTACCTGTGGGCATAGCGGCGAGTTGAGCTGCCGTGATCAGCTGTTCCTTGATGATATGTCCACTATTCTCAATCTGCTTTTCACCACAGCGTTGAGCCCATTCAGTTAAGGTTTCCCAGCTATTGGTAGAAAAACCTATTGTTATGCCGATGCATGAGTTAATTGTTTCAGCTTTGCTTTTACCATAAACATCAACTAACTGCGCATTGCTCTGAAGCACTAGCATCAGTCTCATGTTGCGGCTACGGCTTGCAACCATCAGATTAGGCAGGTTAGGGATACTCTTTCCGACAGACCCAAGTTCTTCAAGAATGATATTTACTCTAATGGGTAGTTTTCCATTATTCTCCTGAGCAACCCTAATAAGATGCTGAGTGATCTGAGATATTAGTAATCCGCTAAGACTATCATAAACATCTGTTTCATCGGGAGTAATAATAAAGCAGGCAAATGGTTTTTTAACATCAATATCCAGTATGTTTAAAGTGTCTTCGCTAAGCATCTCCATGAGCCCTTTACTTCGGCTGAATACTTCAAGACCGGAAGCTGCTACGCTATGTATAGATGCTCTGGTATCATTCGGTGCAGTGACATAAGTTGCAAGATTTCTTTTGGCAAGAGAATCCGCATCAAGTTCATCGTAGAACATTTTAAGCAGTGTTCCCATTCCCATGTGATTTTCAGATTTCTCCATCATAACGGCAACGCTATCAAGATTAATCTTATCCTTTGGAGCAACCTCGAACAAGCCATATGTTAAACCTTTCCCATAATTTGCTGAAGCGTCAGTCCAGAATTTATCTGAGTGTCCATCGTAAGGATATACTCCATTCCATAGTTCGCTAAGCATTGAACTGGCAATATCATGATCGTCAGGATTTTTTGATTGGAATAAACGATAAGGAGTACTTAACGGATTCCACTTAGTAGGACTCTTACGAGGATTACGGAAATCAAGGATTATTTTCCTATAGTAATTAGGAATATAACAATCATTATTCCATAAGCCTTCTCCCTTAGGATCCAGTATGATAAGACTCTCGCCCTTATGAAGGATTTCCCTCACATAAGGAAGACTGCAGCACTGACTCTTTCCTTTTCCAGTTCTCCCGATAACGGCAATATGAGACTCACTGTCATCAGAATACTTTCTTCCATTCTCAACATATACAACCGGACCAGCTCCATTTATTGGGTCCATGGTGTCGTGAAATCTATGCTTTATTTCATTGACCGTATTCCAACGTTCACTTCTGCTCATTTCACTTCACTCCTCTCCGCATCTTTGTGCCAACTTGTGATCATTAACTTCAAGCTGTTTTCATCAACTGTGGGTATGAAACCCGAGAAATCCGCAAAATGTACGAGTGCATCAGCAGTAGAGATCGCGTTCTTTACACTTGTAATACCAAACTGAGAAATCATGTCCATCAGAACTGCATGAAAACCGGTTTCATGCTTGATGTCAATGCCGTGCTGTACAATGGACTTGATGATAAAGGCGCACATATCGTCCTTTGTATATGGTTCAACTGATAAACGCTTGATGTTATCAATTTCTTCACACAGCTTATTCAAGAGTTTCTCTTCATTTTTGGTCGGTGTAGTGTGAATGAAGAAAACTACGTATGCGTACTCACATACCCGCTTGCAATTCTTCATAAACTCTGTAAAATGAGTTTCTCCGAGATGATTGGAAATGCCACTTATGTCCATTCCGATAATATTACAGTATTCATTGGTATATACAGCGGCAGAGTCAACTGCGTAGAAAGCTTGCCTGAGCTGTTGGAGCGAGCCATCAAATGCAATTTCTATATAATCATCGAGTCCGCTAGTAAAACTTATAACACCAGCTTTTTTATACATATCAGCCATATATTCGATTAATGTTGTTCTGCCTGAGCCAGAGTCAAGCGGAATGATATAATGCTTCGGACGAATACCACATCTTTTATACATGTGCGCCATTTTACAAGTGTTTTCTATCTCTTTACAGGGAGTTAGAAGTCCGATTGGTTTTGTAATATCATAGTGTTTCATGCTATACCTCCATTTATTCACCATTCTGAAATAGGGTCACCTATTTTATCAACCAGACCATATTCGACAGCTTCATTAGCATTCATGATATTGTCTCTATCAGTATCTTTTTCAACCTTCTCAAACGACTGCCCTGTACACTCGGAGAAAATCCTGTTAAGGCTTTTTTGTATCCTAAGAATGTGTTCAGCATGAATACGAATGTCTGTAGCCTGACCATTCGTTCCACCAAGTGGTTGATGAATCATAACTTCAGCATTAGGCTGACACCAACGCTTGCCTTTCGTTCCTGCCGCGGCTAGTATAAATGCGCCCATACTTGCTGCCATTCCACATGCTACAGTAACAACATCACAGTTCAATGCTTTAATGGTATCATAGATACTGAAGCCAGCTGAAACAGATCCTCCGGGACTTTGAATATATAGTGTGATATCCTCTTCAGAATCTCTTGCCAGGCATCTAAAGGCAGAATTCATTACCATTGCGATTTCGTCATCAATTTCGCCTGTCAATGTAATAATTCTGTGAGAAAAGTCGATATCTAAAGGGGATAGCAACAGATCTTGTCCATTAAGATTAACTGTTTTCTTTACTAGATACTTATTCATCGTTATCATCCTCGTATAATAGATTTTAGGGTGGTTTCAAGAGTACCCCAATGAACCTCTGCCACGCTCAGTTGAGAAGGGCAGCAGTGAAATCGGAATGAGCGTAGCGAATGGAGATTTCACTGCTGC
>Ga0256405_10000485_pt1 | contig 132330 bp, 100 predicted proteins | sample RumenRJG_02DNA_FD_189096 | JGI IMG/M metagenome (GOLD analysis project Ga0256405, IMG submission 189096) | Bovine rumen microbial communities from Lethbridge, Alberta, Canada - RJG_02 | ecosystem: Host-associated > Mammals > Digestive system > Stomach > Rumen | place: Canada: Alberta... | reverse complement strand
GATTATCTCTGCTGATGCCAGCGAACTGCTTTCTGCGGTTATTGATGCCAATCCTAAGTTCCATAAACTCTATCAAATGTATAAATTAGTCGCTTGATGAATGAATATTCACTTGCGAAAGTTCAGTTAATTATTTGGCAAATAGAGAAATTGTTTAAGCAAGTGAATGTTGTAATTATCCATAAAGTGTATAATTGAAGAAAAGTAAATAGAAATGCTATACGAGGTAGATTGGGCAGAAGATGGGACATATAGACCAGGAGAGTTCAATTCTCCAGAAAGGTTCTTCAACGATTGTTTAGAGAACAGCAAGGAGTTTGACCTGCAACTAGGCTATTTCAGTTCCGCAACCATCAGCGTTCTTGCGGATGGCTTTGCCACGTTTATATCGAATGGCGGGAAAATGCGATTGGTCATCAACCATATAGTATCAGAAGAGGATAAAGATGCCATCAGTAAGGGAGTGCATGGAGGTATTATTGACTGTTTTGATTTGACTAATTTCGAGAGTTTACGCCAGACCTTCGATGAATATCAACAACAGTTCTTTGAGTGTTTGGCATTCCTTATCTATAACAAACGTATTGACATACGTATCATCAAGCCAAGAAATAAGAAAGGAATCAGTCACACAAAATCTGGTCAATTCAGGGATGGTGATAGCATAACCTCCTTTACTGGCTCTGCCAACTTTACCATTAGCGGATTATTCAACAATCTCGAAGAAATAAAGATTGACCGTAGTGATTCCATAGACATGATGGTGCAAAAACGCATTATGAGCCAGCGTGATGAATTTGACACCATAATGAATGGCAAGAAGAAAAACGTAGAATATCTCTCTCCAGAGAATCTGGTTTCTGCTATTACGGCCAACTATGGTGATAAAGACATTGAGGAACTGCTAGATGTCGAGGCTAAGCTTCGTAAGATTAAGCATGAGAGAGCTATCCGTGAAAGACAACAGGGCAAAAATGTTGTCTGTGAAGTTCATGATATAGCCCCCTCTTTCCCATACCCGCAAGGTCCTCGTGAATACCAAAAAACTGCATTTGAGAATTGGAAGAACAACAAGCAAAAAGGGTTGTTTGCCATGGCTACAGGTACAGGTAAGACTATTACCTCTTTGAATTGCCTTTTCGAGATTTATCAGCGTAAGGGCTACTATAAGGCAATAATCCTTGTTCCAACTATCACTCTTGTCAATCAATGGGAGCAGGAATGTAGAAAATTTCGTTTCTCCAATATCATTAAGGTCTATTCTAAGAATCTGACATGGCGAGATGAAGTAGAACGTATTCTCTTCAACGAGAAATATAAGACAGATAAAGAGCCAGAGGTCTCATATATTATTATCTCCACCTATGCCTCATATGCAAGGGAGAAAGTTTTCAACGTCCTGAATGGCTTTGACAAGAAACGTCTACTGTTGATAGCCGATGAGTGCCACAATATGGGTTCCGGCTCGCTAGTCAAGCGACTAAAAGATATTCCATATCTTAGGCGCATCGGTCTGTCTGCCACCCCAGAACGTCAGTTCGATGATGAGGGCAACGAGAAACTAAGGAAGTTCTTTGGTTCCGAAGAGAACTATACCTATGAGTATAGTATGGAGGAAGCCATCAATAAGGGTGTGCTTTGTAAGTATATGTACTATCCGCACTTGGTTCAGCTTACCCAGGAAGAGATGGATGCATATGTGGAACTGTCAGATAGAATTGCCAAGTACTTTAATTTCGACAAAGGACGCTTTGATGATATTGACGAAAAATTGAAAATGCTTTTGTTGGCTCGCAAACGGATTGTCCATAAGGCAGAGAGAAAGCTCGACGCCTTCAGGGATATTATAGAAAAACGCTATCAGACGAAAGGAAATCTGAAATATACCCTAGTATATGTTCCAGAAGGCAATATGCCCGACTATATTGGGAACAATGACGATTTTGACAGGTCTGAAGACATCGGTGATGACAACGACGCAGAGCACCTTATTAACCAATATACCCAAGTGGTTACGGAAGTCGATGACCATGTAACGGTAAGGAAGTTTGTTTCAGGCCAGAAGGACAGAGAAGAAATCTTGTCTGACTTTGCAGACGGAAGGTTACAGGTTCTCACATCTATGAAATGTCTTGATGAAGGTGTCGATGTACCACGCAGTGAACTGGCTATTTTCTGTTCTAGTACAGGTAATCCCCGCCAATTCATTCAACGCCGTGGCCGTGTTTTGAGAACACATCCTGACAAGAAGATGGCAGAACTGCATGACCTTGTAGTCGTGCCTGAACTTAACCCTAATAGTAACAGTTTCAGAATGGAGCAGTCTCTTCTCCGTGGTGAGCTGATGCGAGTAAACAATTTTGCACTTCTCTCAGAGAACCCATCGTATTCAGAAATGGAACTAAGAGATGTGATGAATCATTACGGTTTGAATCTTTATAACAATAATCATTTATGAGTAATAAGGAAAGAATGTTGCACATGGTTCTTGATGACCCTAAGTTGCAAGAACTCTACGATTATGACAAGTCAGAGTATGAGGACTTGTATCAAGCCCTTAACTCGGAAAATGTCATTGTGGCTGCTGTTGCCAGAATCATCAAAAACTTAGATGGTTCGACTGACGAGAGCGATCAAAAGAAAGTCTATATGACAGTGTTTAACTACATCAACGAGAACTATATCCTATGATTATACTAAAGATTGAAATAGAGAATTTTCGAAGCTATTATAAACAGAATACCTTCGAACTGACCAACGGCCTCAATCTTATCATCGGATCTAATGGTGATGGTAAGACCACATTCTACGAGGCCCTTGAATGGTTGTTCCGTACTGATGGTACAAACAAGATGGACACAAAGTTCATTTCCAAGAAGCGTATAGAGGAACTTTTTGCAAATGAGTCTGATGACGTGAGGGTCGCCATGATTTACGAACATAAGGGGAAGACAAAGATTCTTGAAAAGATGTTTCACTTCACTAAGTCGTTCGACGGTGAAGTTAGCACCTCTAATTATTCTTTCTCTCTCATTGAAAACGTCGGAGTGGAGCGTGTCGTAAAAGACGGTATACGCTTCGACTATGACCTCCCTTCTGAGATTCGGAAATACACAATGTTCAAAGGAGAGAGTGACCTTGACGTGTTCCAAAACTCCAATGCATTGAAGATGCTCGTCGAAACCTTTAGTGACGTGAAAGATTTCGAAGCTTACTTTGCTTTCATGGAGTATGCAACAAAGAAGGCCGACCAAGCTCGTGACAATGCCCAGAAACTGGATAAAAAGAATACTGACAGGATTAAGCAACTTAACAGAACGATAGAGTTCGAGAGAGGTACCCTTTCCGATATTGAACGAGAGATAAAGAATAAGGAAAATGAAGCTGTGAACTTTGACAGTCTTTTGAAGAGCATTGAACAAAGCAAAGAGGCATCAAAACTGCTCATTGCTGTTAATCGCAGGATAGAGACTCTATCACAGAAACGTTCTCAGATGCAGGGACGTATTGACGAGAACTATACAATCAACCTTCTAGATGATATGTGGATCCTAATGGGGTTTGCCGATATTGCAGAAGAGTATTCCAGTAAAGTCAGTGAGGTAGATAAGAAGCGAAGGAAGTTGGAACAGAATTATATCTTTACGGCAGGGCAAGAAAAAGCAATTAAGAAGATGCAGACGGACTTTGTTCCGCTACCAGTACATATTCCAGGTCAGAAGGTCATGCAGGAAATGTTGGATGAGGAAGTATGTAAAATCTGTGGTCGCCCTGCCAAGAAACATTCTGAAGCATGGGAGTTTATGCTTCACCGCCTTGAAGAATACATGGAATCCTTAAAGGTTCCAGAAGACGAGGAGATAGCTCCATTCTATATGAACAATTATATTGTCGAACTCCAGAAGCGTGACACAACACTCAATGACAATCTTTCAGAGATTACCCGCCTCCGTCATAAGATTCAGGAAGCTATCGCTTTCAACAATCGAATGCATGATGAGGTTAAGAAGATTGATGCGAACTTGAATATAGAGTTTGAGCAGAAGAAGCGCATACTCGCCCAAACAGACGGCCTTACAGAAGAACAATTACTTGCCAACTATGAAAATATCTCCAACTGGGTTGAGCAAAAGAACAAAGCCGAAAATCGGATTGACTTCTTGAAGAGGCAGAGGGCGCAGCACCGTGTAGCCCTTGACGAGGCGCAAGATGCTCTTAGCAAACTGGCTGAAGGCACTTCTGCTGCAATCTATGCCAAAACGGCACTTATTATCCGCCAGATATCAGAAGCCTTCAAGTCTGCAAAGGAAACCAATAAAAAGCGTTTGCTCCATGCCATCGAGGATGAGTCAAACGAGTTCTTGGAGAAGCTTAACTCTAATGACTTCAAGGGTACGATTCGGATTATAGAAAAAGCCAACGGTCAGGGCGAAGCCGTGCTGATGAATAACGACAACACGAGAATCTTCACACCTAACACAGCACTCCGCACCACCTACCTGATGTCCGTACTCTTCGCCATCGGTAAACTATCGAGTGAGAAAGACAAGACGGAGTTTCCGTTGTTGTTTGATGCACCAACCTCTTCTTTTACCGATGCCAAGGAGAGCGAGTTTTTCAATGTAATAAGCAAACTGAAGAAACAGGTTATCATCGTCACGAAGAGTTTCTTGAAGGAAAAGAATGGTGAGGCTGTCCTTGACCAGACCAAAGTTGACGAGGTGAACGGCAGTGTCTTCCGCATTGAGAAGAAAAAACCGTTTGATGACAAGAAACTCGGTACTATCCAAACAGTAATCTCAAAAATCAAGTAAGTATGTCAGAACTGAACAATATAGAAGAACTCGTCGGTAAGGACGAGAAGCTGATAGATATTTGGGGACGCAGGAATCCCCGATTCGAGAAAAAGTACGAGCAAAGCGTATTACGAGTCATCTCAGATTATGGTGTAGGTGCTTCTGAAAATACCGGTGCCAAAGGTAAAGTTCTCGGCGCTGGCTATGAACCCTATATCATGGCGTTCTTCATTGGCCTGTACTCTAATAGGAAACTGCAGCTCTCTGAGTCTAGTGAGGACCTGAAAGTCTTGGGCCAGCCCATTGACAAATGGGGAAATCTGGACTCAAAGAAATTCAGACACGCCTATTCCGGTCTTCGATCTTATATCTTCATCGCTTTGGTGGCAAAGACTGAAATTGACTGGATTGCCCTTGACAAGGGTGACATAAAGGTCAGCACTGTAGTGACGAGCCTGATTGAAACGATGGAAGAATATGCCAATTACGGATTCTCCGTGATGGAAGAGAAACTGAAAGCGGATCCAAGCTACTTTTTCTCTCACAGGTCGTTCCTTGACATCTTCCTGCAACTTACAAACAAGCAATCTGAAATTTTCACAGAGGACGAAGAACCAGAAGATTTGTAACACCATTATTATATGGACTACATAGAAGCCGTCAAAAATCTAAAAACGAATAATAAATGGGGAAGAAAATCTCCCCATAAGGCAGTTCTTATGCTAACAGTTATTGAGCTGTATGAAAAGAATATCTTGATGGACAACGAAATTCGTTATGACGAGACTTTAAAATCTACATTTTTGAAAATGTGGAATGTGGTTTTGCCAAATGAACCTCTCTTCCATCCAGATGCCTACTTGCCATTTTGGTATTTGCAGAGTGATAACTTTTGGCATATTGTCCCCATCAGAGGAAAGGAAGATATTCTTTCCTTAATGCGCGACACCAACATCAAACCTTCAGAGGCAAAACTTATCGATTCCGTGAAATATGCGGAACTCGATGAGGATTTATATTTTCTAATGACTTTGCCATCTGGACGTTCTTCTCTAAAAAGAGCCTTGTTGGAAACCTATTCGACTCTCTCAAACAAACAGATTGAAAGGTTGGCTGAAAGTCAGGATAATGCGATTGACAACTCAGTTACAGCTCTCTCTGAATATGAAAAAATATTATCAAAGAATACTGTCGAGAAGAAGTTGGAATCAATTAGAGTAGATGATGGGCTTATAAATCAATTTCAATGTCTGAATGAGGATGTTCAGTTGACACTAAACATAGTGTATTTCACTTTCCTGAAAAAGCATCGTAACGAGAGGGAGATGTTTAAGGAGGTGTGCCCTACTGTATATGATTTGCTCGACAAGATTGTCAACCATCCTATCAAACAGGGTGAAATAGCCCCATCGTTCGCATTCGTTTATGACAACTTCCTTTCAGACTTGAAAGTAGCTCTATTGAGTGAAGATGGCTCTATAGAACTTGTTGACAAGATTGGGGAAGCAATTGAAATCTTGCGTGGTAATAGTTCTCAGAACCAAGAAGAGAATCAGCCTGAAGATGCTCCTGCCGAAATTACAGATATTTCTTTTGACGATTTGAAAGTTGAGCATGTCTATTTAGATGAGCGTGGGAAGGTCATCGAGACTGCGACAGAAGTCGCTCCTGAGCAAGATAATGGAACGGAAAGCCGAAGGGGTAAGACATGGACAAAAGATGAAGAAAACTTAATAAGACAGTATTACCAACAAGGTAAGGACTTCATCACAATAGCGTCTCTCATTGGCCGTACCGAGGTCGCGATTAAATCACGCCTTGCAAAGCTTGGTCTCATAGATTATACCTATGGACAGGAGAATGACGTTTCAACTCTGGCTACCCAAGGTGCCAAAAGTCAAACTGAAGAAAGCGATTTTGTCATTGAGAACTTATCCGACAGAGCCGTTATCTTGAATCAAGACGGTAAGCCTATGTTTATAACGGATGGCAAGTTGAAGTATTTGCGTAATAAACTGTATCGGCTGAATCTAAAGCGTGAGTGTTTCACCTTAAAGGGAATGTCTTTCAATGGTTCAGTTTGGATAAAAGGGACAAAGAAAATCGTTGCATATCCTCAAACTGAATTATACCAGATGATTATAGATGCCAACGATTATTGTGATGAGGTGGAGGATATAGTTGATAGTCCAGTTTTTGAAGATTGTAAATTAAAATACAAAGGTGTCTGGTATGCCTATAATGGCAATTCAATCACAGATACTTCAAAGAAGGACAACGAGACGGACAATCGTACGAAGTTGAGCCGAGAAACATCAGAAATCAAGAAAAGTCCACTATATGCCGTAAGACGGCAAGCCGTTCTCCGTGCGATGGACTATTTCAGAGTGCCGGCCAGTATCAGAGATATAGCCAGAGCCATCAGCAGAACGGCTTGGAGGTCAGTTATCAAAGAAGATGATGTGGAAGAGATTGTCAAGACGATACCTGATATAGAATGTGTTGATGGGAAATACATTTTGCGAAAGAAATGAAAAGGCTGGTAAGGCGGTTGGTAATACCCTAAAGACTTAGCATGAAGAAATTACAATAATGTAAAGAACAAAGAAGTTATAAGTATATGGCACTTACAATAGATGAACTAAAAGTACTGATACAGACTGATGAACATCGTCAGTTGGAGTTGAAGAAAACCACGGGTGAGCTGAAGGATGGTATGCATGCCGCTTGTGCTTTCTTGAATACCGAAGGTGGTTGGCTTGTCTTTGGTATTGCTCCAACATCATTGAAGATTTTAGGGCAGCAGGTTACAGACACCACCCAACAGGAGATTGCCCAGGCTCTGAGCTACATGGAGCCGCAGGTTGATGTCCGGGTAGAATATATCGACGTTCCTGACCGGCCTGACCATAAGGTGATTGCCATGCACTTTGACGGATGGGCATGGGGAATGGTGCCTTATACTTATCATGGTTGTCCTTACTACAAGGTTGAGAGTACAACGAAGGAGATGCCACGCGACATGTACGAAGAACGGTTGCGAAGAACTAAGCCCGACATGTTTGCATGGGAACGGCAACCTTCAGATTTCAAGGACATTACATCTTTGGACGAGAAACTGATACGTGGCGTGGTACGTCTTGGTGTTGAGAGAGGTAGATTGTCAGAGCTGGCTCTTACTGAATCCATCGGAGATGTGTTGGGCAAATGGAAGTTGACCACAGGTGAAAGACCTCTGAATGCCGCAACGGCGCTCTTCACGAAAGATACAGGCATGTACACGCAGTTCACTATGCGCCTGGCTCGTTTCCAAGGAACAGACAAGAATGAGTTTATAGACAATCAGCGCGTGGAAGGGAACATCTTTGTGCTGCTCAACGAGGCAATGAACTTTTTTCGCAAGCACTTGAATATGCACGGAAAGATCGTCGGACTGGTGCGTGATGAGTATTTGGAGGTGCCTGCAGAAGCTTTGCGTGAGGCGGTTTTGAATGCACTTTGTCATCGCCAGTACGAGCGGTATAACTTGACAATTGGCATCGCCATCTACGATGACCGTATCGAAATCGAGAATCCAGGTATACTGCCTCCACAGATTACACCTGAGAATATCCTACAGCCACATATTTCATATCCATATAATCCACTTATTGCTAATGTGCTATATAGTACAACCTATATTGAGAACTGGGGGTCAGGTGTGAAGCGCATCATGGAGGCTTGTCAAAAGAGAGGTGTAGCAGCACCTATATGGTCTATCAATGGTGGTTTTGTTGTGGTAACATTCATGAGACCGGCAAAGGGTGATATTCAAGGTGTCCCTCAAGGTGTCCCTCAAGATGTCCCTCAAGGCGTCCCTCAAGATAAAGAACTTGATGATTGGATAGAGAAACAAATCCGAAACAATCCTCAAATCTCGACAGAAGATTTGGCCAAATTGAGTAATCGAAGTTCAAAAACCATAAAACGCCACCTTGCCAAAATGCCACATATCCGTTATGTGGGTAGTGGCTATAGCGGTCATTGGGAGGTACTTGACAAAGAATAAAGCCACCGTCGCGAAATGCGACAGTGGTTTCAACGTTTGTCTATATTAGACAAGACTCGATTAGCACTTCAACCATTGAAGAATCAATTGCAAAAGACACCAAAGTGAATATAGCGAGGTGAGATACGAGATGCCTGCCCACCAACAGAATACTTTGGGGGGCAGGTATACCCCTTTGCCCGACTTTATGAAGGATTGCATTTCTTCATTCTGATTACGAATTTGTTGTAACATCATCCTTCTATGGTTGGCAAGAAGTGTGGTCTCTGCCTTGATTAGTTCCTCTCTTGCAGATTTGATGGCATTTTGGCATTCATCAGTCATTTCAACCTTTAGCACAGTTGACTCGGCTCGGGTAACTGCACGACAGAAAGCGGAAACAGCAGTATTCATACTGTCTTTGGCTGCATTCAATGCTTTCACCATGTCCGTTCCATTTTTGGATGCCTTCTCAACTTTCAGGACATTATCGTGCAAGTCGCTTATGGCTTGTTTAAGGAGTTGAAGTTCATTGTCAAGGTTAGCCTTTTGTTCCTTGACCTCTTCCTGTTTGTTGATTTCCTCAACAAGGCTATCATATTTATTTCCCATAATGTTTTTTTTAATGTCTATGTCCTTTATGTCTCCTGATAGGCTTGCATAGCCAGTTTGCGAGTTGGGCGCAACGTCGTGCCCATTCACGTTCATCCTCATCCTTGTCTTTGCCCCAGTTTGACGGCGTGCTTCCACCTCCCCCACAAGATTCTGAAACGGTGGTGGCGGCATCGACGTAGTTCATGAACAGCAGCATAGCCACGTTCAAGACATTCTCAAATGGTACGTCATCGTCAGGAACTTCGATGGATTCCTTCATTGCCGTGAATGCTTCCATCGGCATTGCGATGGAATAATGCTTATCGTCAACGGGTAGTATTTTCCTGAAGAAAGATGGTGCTTCTGTCTTGGTCTGGGCAACGCTCTGACGCTCTGAATTGCGTTCAGTAATGGGCCTTCTTTCAGTAGTCTGGGAGGTGCCCACGATAGAACTGGATTTCACAACACTTGGAGTGACTGGATGAAGTTTCTTCCATGTGGCTTCAAGTTTAGGGGCGGTCAAGTTGCGACCTTTACCCAACGTGGATGACTTGAAACGGGAGTTGCCACGAAGTACGGTGTACCCATGCAGGACACCTTGCTTGTTACGTTGCTCATGGACTTTGTAACCACGGCTTTCAAGACCGTGCTTATAACTGTCCCAATCATAACTTGACATTCCACGAAGGATGTCGTAACAGGCTTCGGTTATCTCCTTCTCGTGAGCCTCGTGAATATCCTCGGGCAGCTCCCATCCATGCTCAACGTTGATGGCATGGGCAGCCTTGACGGCACTATCGCCAATGAAGGAGTCATTCATCAGATTGCCATCAAGGTCAATGCGGTTGATGAGGACATGAAGGTGAGGAATGCCGGACTTTGCGTCAAAGTGAAGACAGGCGAATATCTGTGCCCTGTCCAGATTGAACTTGCCTTTTCCTTTCTTCTTGCCTTCCTTGGCTTGGACATCCTTCTGGAGCTTTTCAAGAAACTGCAGCGCATACGCGTACCAGTCATTGAGCGTCCATCCCTTTGTCTCTTCAAGGGATGGGGAAACCTCCAGTCGAAGGGTCGGGTTCTTAACTGGCTTACGCCTGAATTTCGGAGCATACTTCTGGTGGATGGTTTCCATCGCTCCCCACATGGCGAGAGGAGTAAGCCCCTCGTCAAAGTTGCGTGTCAGCACAATGTCTGCACGATTATGCTTTGTGGCATAATTCGTCATGGCTGAGCCATGCGATATAGACCTTGCTTTTGCTATCATACCTTTTATCTTTTGAACATTCCTTCTATTTCTACTAATCTGCGGATAAGGCTGTTTACGCCTTCTATCCATTGTCGCATAAACTGCTCGTTGCGGAAGTACTTCTTACGCTGTTCCTGAGTCGTGCCATGAAGGGCGTTCTTAATCAGAACCAGTTCACCTCGGGCAGCTTTCAGCGACATTAAGGCATCAGCTTCCTTGTCGCTCATCATTACCTTTGGCTCTTGCCCAAGGGAAGTGTCATGGATATACTGGCTTTTCTTCAGCCCACAGGCTGCTGCGTTATCGACAATCTTCTTGTACTCTTCGGGCGTATAGCATACGGTGATACGTGGATTGCGCACTTTGCGTTCTATCTTCTGTTCCATTAGCAAATGTTTTATTTGTAAGGTTTATAACTGGGCTTGGGCAACCCAATGCGAGCCTGCGAGTATTGCAAGAGGTCAAACAGTCGGGCAAATAGCGGAGCGGATTGTCAGACATTGACACTTCTTGTTTAGAGAGTACGAAAAATCAGGCACCCTTCGGGTCGTCCCCAAGCCTTGATGGAATTATCCGGCATTGTCGGAAACCGTTTCGGTTGGTGATGTGGCGGTAGCATTCGTTGTGCTCTCGTCTGGGAGTCCAGAGGAAGGCTGCGCCACGTTCTCGGGGCTGCAGCTGTCAGAGGTTACATCTGTCAAGGTGATGGACGAGGAAAGGGGGGCTTCAATCTGGATGTTCGGCTCAACATCATCATTGAATAGTTCCTTTTCCCTGCCGTTACCCTCATTAGAATTGTCACAACTAATAGGGGCCTTATGCTTGGAAGTGTACTCATCCCTTTGTTCGATGGTTTGCCCATCTGATTGATGTGCGATATTCGACTTATCAATCTCAGTTGAAGAAAGGGATAAGGAATTGTCCTTCATGCTGTCTTCTGTAAAAGCTCTATTGTTAGTGACTCCATCGGTAGCACTACCATTAACTGAAGTTCCATTGGCTACTGTTTCGTTGTCAGTGATTCCATTGGCAACATTCTGGCATTTGTGGTTAGCCTTGATGCGCTGCTCGACCTGAGGATGGCGTGAGTAATGCGCATTGCGAATAACCTGATTGCCGAAATACCAACTGGCAAGACAATGGACTGTGAAGACTGTGGTACGGCAATTCGGAACGGATGATACCAGTCCCACCTCATGGAACATGTCAACCATCTTGGAGGCAGTCTTGCGGTTGCATTTCCAGAGCTTGGCAAGTTCCACTTCCGAAATAGCAAACTGGCCTGGGGTTAGGTCAACAAAATACTCTTTCTTCTCATAGTGCGTCGGTTCCTTCACTGCCATTTGCAAGAATGTGGCAAAGCACTTCATGCGGTCAAATCCCTGTGGATAGTTAGACAGGAAATCCAGCTGTCGGTCTGATAGAAACAGACCATAAGATAAATTTTCTTGATACATGTTCTTTTACTTTAATTGTTATAGGCATGGACACCCTTCATGTTTATTTCTCATTCTTGGGCTTACTCATCTGCCAACCCAAGGCGTGTAGATTTTTGTTTCACTTTGTAAGAACTCTTTTTATAGAGATACCATATTGATTATTACCATTGTAGATATTGTAGAAGATGTATGTGAATTTTACGAATTGTGAGCCAAGTCAAATGCCATGTAATCAGAATAAAGACTGATTCCATAGGCAGCTTCCACAGCTTCAAAGTCAAGGCAGAATGCCTGTACTGGCTTTTCGCTGAGACGTGGCTGGCATTGGAAACACTTGGCTTCGAACTGCCGTGGCCAGTCCTTCACATTCTCTACAGAAGCAAACCTTACACTGTTTACCTTACCTATATACTCTGGAGAGTTTTCAAGATAATACTTCAGCGTGTTCTCGGGAATGACTTTCTCACGGGTCTTTTGAAGGTGGAGTGCATAGAGAGCAAACATACGGCTGTTGGTAGGAATCATCAGGATCTTCTTGGCATTGCCGTATTCTCTGGTGACGGTCTGCCGTCTGCCATCCATCTTGATGTCAACCTTCAGACTGGTATATTCGTGGATGCGGTAATCACAAAGTCCATATATCTGATTATCATGTTTCAGATAGTCAACGGTCTTCCAGAAAATGCTCAGCTCATTGCTGTGCAAACATTCCTCATTCTGATATTCGACACCATTGAGCACAGTCTTGAAGACTTCCTCGTAAGTAAAAGGAAACTGAATATGATGCTGCACAGCCATATAGGATGCCAATACAACAGACCAGTTGTGGAGGATTCGCTCATCAATACAGAACGTTAAGGATGTGCAGATGCGTTTGACGGCCTGTTCATAGCAGTCTTTATAGGACTGTTCAAACTGTGCCCTGACCTGCAATAGTTCAAGAACAACATAAGATGTCCCTTCATACTCCCAATCTTTTAGGACACGGAAGTTCTCTTTCTCTTCAGTAGTATGCGTGTCCTTGTGGAAAGGCAACACACATTGACGAGAATACAAGGCAATATCAACAGTAGGCTTCTCCTGCCCACTGACAATCACACCACTGAGGACTTTCGACTGTTCTCGTTTGCGAGTCTCTATGTCGAGCTTACTGCGTCCCTGGCAATCCCAGAGTCCTTTCAAGAGTTCAATCTTCTCTACATCGATGTCGTTCTTGTATTCGTCAAGATGCATGATGGCATCCTCGGCCTGTGACAAGACGGTAGCAAGGCTCGGCATTGTAGATGTACGAAGATTGGGATGATCACCATTATAGACGAACACACTTTGTAGTAGTTCACCGAAGGCAGTCTTTCCAGTTCCCTTTGGGCCAAACAAGAAAAGTGTGGGGAACTCTCGGCGATGACGAATGATAATGTCACGAAAGAGGCATACCACTATGAAGCAGATACCGATGATGGCATTGTCGCCATAGACCAAGCGCATTTGTGTAGCAAACTGGAAGAAACGCACTTTACTCTCTGGCAGATGGATGAACTTCTGCTCAAAGAGGAACTTCTCACTGTTATCTTCATTCATCTTGGAGAAGGCAGGGAGATAGAATGAGCCTAAGGGATTTCCCAATCGCACAATGCCTTCTTCGTTTACCGGATACCATTCGCCATTGAGAATGATGCCGTTCCCAAAAGCGAAAAAACCTATCTTCTGCCATCCAAGAGTGGAAATCTTAGTGATGACCTCCATACTGGAGTAGAGAATGCCTCGTAACTTGTTGAACTTGGCCGATGTGCCGTACCACATGAAGTTTACTTCACGTTCAATACGGTTGCGGAACTTCTGCAACACGGTCATTTCCTCTATACTGAACTCTATACGAACTTCAAAGCCCATGACATTCCGCAAGATGAATACGCGAGAAGCAGATGCACCGTCACGGATCAGATATAGTGGAATCATGATGAAGTTAGAGATTTCTTTTTCACCCTCCTTGGTATAACCATAATAGCAGTTGTTGCCAACCTTAATCTCTGTGCCTTTGAAAAGAGCAGCATATTCTTCATCACTTATGGCAGAACTGACAACTGGGGCTGGCATGGATTGAATTCCCAGGATTTCACGTTTCCACATATCCTCATGTCCATAGACACTGATGAGTTTATCCGTGTACGACTCCTGAAGGACTTTGTCAGGAATTGTCTTCACAAGATCAACGACCTCATGGATAGCGTTGGCCTGTTTGGGAATGTTTTCCCCATCAGGATTTATGACTTTTGAAGCATACCACATCACAAAGTCATGTATGGCTAATTCATCCAGTTTGTCTTTTGAGACCAGGTATGAATCAGGGTCATTTTTCCAATCACCGATTGGAATTTCCTGTATAGTAACAGAAAAGCCCAGGGACAATGCCAGTTTTCCTGTGCGCATAGCACTCGCAAATCCAGCTCCAAAGTGTTCTCCTTCTTTAGGAACATCACTATCCGGGATAATGTTGAGTCTGCTCGTTATGCGTTTCAGCATACTGAGTTGTGCCTCTGTCCATGAGGAGCCGAGAGGCGCAACAGTATTGGAAGCACCAATAACCTGCAAGCGCATTATATCTGGCGCACCCTCTACCAGATTCATCACACCTGCTTTTGATGCTGCGTTCCAGGCTACATCAATACCGAACAGGCTATTACCCTTATCATATATAAGAGATGTAGAGGAGTTAATATACTTGGGAGCATTAGGGTCTTGGGCAAGGATGTCGGGCAGGATTCTTGCAGTGAAAGCTATGATTCGATGCTGTTTGTCACGGATGGGGATCATTATGCGGCCACGAAATGTGTCATAAACATCATCGCTCATGCTTTTCTTCTTGACAAGTCCTAATTCAAGCAAAAGGTCTTTGTCAAGCCCTTTTTCTTTCGCCCATTGGGCAAAGCTATTCCAACTATTGCAGGCATAGCCGATACCAAATGTACGGATATACTCTATTGGCCATCGGCTAACAGCATAGTCTAAAGCCGTGTGCGACTCTTCTGCTTCTCTGAATAGATTCTCGGCAAAGAACTTGGCTGCATAGTCATTGATGATGAACATTGACTCTCGCTTGCATTGGTCTGCATCATCAGTCATAGAACATGAATCCTCAGGAATCTCAACGCCATACTTATTGGCCAACATCTTCACGGCTTCGACGAAGGATATTTTATGATAATCTTGCAGGAATTTAATCACATCGCCAGAGGCATCACAAGCGAAACACTTGTAAATGCCCTTAGCAGAACTGACGGTTAATGACGGTGTGCTGTCATTATGGAATGGGCATAGTCCTGTATAATTCTGCCCCTTCTTGGTCAGGTGAACATGTTCACCGATAACCTCAACGATGTCGGCTTTGGCCTTAATCGTATCAATGATGTTAGAAGCGATTCTCATACCTTATTATTGTGTAGGTTGTTTTCTCCGATTATTCACATATTCCTCAGCTTCTTTTTGCAAGTCCTCCTGAGACTTGTGCTGCTCCTTAGAAAGCCAGGCATCAAGTTCTGACTTGACGAAATAGATGCGCTTGCCAACCTTATGATATGGTATCATATTGTTGGATGTCCAGCCGTAGATGGTCTGAACTGCGGGATGACCAGGAATGTACTTCTGTGCTTCGTTTACATCCATGCGCTGGTCATCGTCCTTACTATTACCTACAGATGCCGAAATTATTCTGTTGAGGGCATCAATCTTTGCTGACAGAATCTTGTTGTCTTCGAGAAGATTCGCCATCAGCATGGGAATCATGTCAAAGGTGGGAACGCCACTCGACGTATGTTTTCTTTCTTCCATATTAAATGAAATTTGTTGTTAATACTTTGCGACTGCGCAGTCAGCGTTTATATGAATTCGGCTGCAAAGATAGTGCGATAAAATGCCCTTCACAAGGGCAGAAAAATGGGCGAAAGCTTCCCGTATGCTGTTCCGTATTAACAACAATCAATAAATAACCGAAACCGCTTGAAATCAGGCGGTTTCAGAAACATCATTTAACAATAGAAATCGAAAATAATTGAGATACGGAATGGCTTACGGGGCACTTCCGTAGGCTATTCCGTATGAATGAAGGTTAAAAAACAGACCAAGCCACCTTTGCTATTGTATAGATGGCTTAACCTATGTAGGGTATCTGGTGGATTTATATCACGTCGCTTTGAAGATCAAGCTTGATTGCTTGTGCTGCCTCCTCTTTCTTGGAGTCAACGACCTTGGCGTATATCTGCGTTGTGCGGATGTTGGTATGTCCCAACATCTTTGATACGGTGTATAAGTCCGTGCCCTCTGTAAGCTGGTTTGTTGCGTAGGAATGACGAAAACAGTGGAATGTTATGTGCTTCTTTATACCAGCAGCTTCTATCCACTTCTTCACTGGTCTGTTAATCCATGAAGGATCTTGTAATCCTTCAAAAACCAACCTATCGGGTTCGGCGGGTTCACCACAAATCAGATAGGCTTGCTCAGATATAGGCATGTACTCCACACCTCCTGTTTTCCGTTGAGTGAAGTTTATGCGGTAGTGATCACCTTCTACGGATAGTTCTTTCCAAGTCATCTTTCGTATATCGGAATGACGAAGTCCTGTCAATGCACTAAAGAAGGCAGCCTTCTTCAACATGGGGTATTCACAAGGTGTTGCTGCGAGTTTGTTCAGTTCCTCGATAGTGAGATACTCGCGACGGCTCTCCACTCCAGAGATGCCCTTCACCTTAGCGGCAATGTCTACGTCGAAATAACTGTCAATGAACGCTTGATGTAATGCTGCTTTGAATAGAGTGAAGTAAGTGGAAGCCGTATTCTGGGAGATGGTTCCAGATTTATTGCCTCCTCGCGGAGCTTTTAGCAAGAAGTCCCTGAAACTCTCTATCAAGTGCATATCAATCTGAGCAAACGGTAAAGGCTTATTCTTGTTAAATATCTTCAGCAAGTCGTGGGCTCTATCCCAATTGACACCGACGGATTTGGTGTCATTCTTGTAGCGTTTAGCTGCCTGCTTTCCGAAATATTCAATGAAGTCTTCTTGTCCTCTGGCTTTCTTCTCCACCATAGCTTGTTCGGTGTCAGAATAAAGCTCAGCATTGTCGTATTCACGCTGGCGAAGGATTCGCACGTTGTCTGCAAAGATACACGTCTCACGATCCGCCTTTGAACGGCAAATGATGATACCGTTCATATCCCGTTTGGGCTTATAGGTTTGTACACCATAGTCATTCAATCGGGCTGGGCGCGTCTTGTCCCATATGGGAGTAGTGATGATACGATTCAGATACTCACGTTCACGGCATGGCTTATCATGCCCAGGCTTGAACACGGGATAGGCTTCAAGGTATAAATACCATTCGTTGCGCAACTCCGATTTTCGGAGTTTGACAGACACTTTCGTGTGGAGCATTGCTTTCTTCATTTTGCTTCAGATTTATAGAGGTTATCGATTTCTTTCTTGGGGACATATACATAGTTTCCTATTTGTCTTGTCGGAATTGAGTATTTTCTAATCTGCATATATGCTGTACTATCATTCATATGATATTTCTTGCACATCTCATTGATAGTATAACAGTTCTTGGGCTCCAATGAATAAAGTTTGGGTTCTGGCTTTTCCTTTTTCAAAGGATGCTTACGCAGAGGGTACATCTTCATCAACTCTGTCTTGCTAACTCTAATCATTTTTTTACCTGCGTTCACATAAGGAATCTTTCCCTTTCTGATAAGTCGATAAAGAGTGTCTTTACTGATTCCGAACAGAGCATAAGCTTCTGACACTTTTACGTACTCTTGAGACTTAGGTATCTTCCTTACGATTACGTCCAGTTTTGAATGACGGATTTCTTCATCCCTTCGACGCTTATATGCTATTTTTGAGCATCGGGGAGAGCAGTACCATGACTCGATGGTCTTGGCCATGAATGATTCTCCACAAACCATACATTTTCTTCTGATTTCAAATTTTGCAATTCCCATTTTACGACATTTTTAATTCATTATTTTTACTCAAATATTTTTGTTGCACTTTATCGACTTTTTTGTTGCGGTACAAATAAGGAACATATATGAGATAGGAAACGATAGAAATCGATAACGAAGACCAAACCCCTTAAAACGGCAAATCCGTGTAACTCGGTGAGCTACACGGATTTGGTTTCCGATTGTTATTGTTTGTTATCTTTGAACTAGTGGACCTCCTCAAAGTCGGCGTCCTGTACGTCGTCGTTGGGGTTCGAATGGGGTTGCTGTCCGCCTTGGAAACCTTGTTCGCCCTGAGCACCGCCATTGAAGCCTGCTCCGGCACCAGGACCGGCCTGGGCACCTGCCTGCTGGTACATCTGAGCAGATGCGGCCTGCATGACCTGGTTGAGGTTGTTGATGGCGTTGTCGATGGCAGTGATGTCACCGCTCTTATGAGCGTCTTTCAAGGTCTGCAGGGCACTCTCAATACCCGGTTTCTGGTCGGCAGGAATCTTGTCGCCATTGTCCTTCAGGAAGTTCTCTGTGCTGAAGATCATCGAGTCGGCCTGGTTCATCTTGTCGATGCGCTCGCGTTCTTTCTTGTCGGCTTCCGCATTAGCCTCTGCCTCTGCCTTCATGCGGTTGATCTCGTCCTCGCTCAGACCGCTGCTGGCCTCGATGCGGATGCGCTGCTCCTTGCCTGTGGCCTTGTCCTTGGCGCTGACATTCAGAATACCGTTGGCATCGATATCGAAGGTTACCTCAATCTGCGGAACTCCGCGGCGTGCGGGGGCAATGCCTTCGAGGTTGAACTGTCCGATGGACTTGTTCTGAGCAGCCATAGGACGCTCGCCCTGCAGCACGTGAATGGTTACTGCGGTCTGGTTGTCAACGGCTGTTGAGAAAGTCTCAGTTTTCTTGCAAGGGATTGTGGTGTTGGCCTCAATCAGTTTGGTCATTACACCGCCGAGAGTCTCGATACCCAGTGTCAGCGGGGTTACGTCGAGCAGAACGATGTCGCCTACGCCGCCTTCCTTGTTCAGGATAGCTCCCTGGATGCTGGCTCCTACGGCCACCACCTCGTCGGGGTTCACACCCTTAGAAGGCTCTTTGCCGAAGTAGTTCTTTACGAGTGTCTGCACAGCAGGAATACGGCTTGAGCCGCCCACGAGGATAACCTCGTCGATGTCGCTAGTAGACAATTTTGCATCGCGGATGGCGTTCTGACAAGGAACCAGACATGCCTGGATGAGGTCGTGAGCCAGCTGCTCGAACTGCGAGCGTGTGAGTGTCTTCACCAAGTGCTTAGGCACACCGCCCTCTGCCGAGATGTACGGCAGGTTGATTTCTGTAGATGTGGTTGACGAGAGTTCAATCTTAGCTTTCTCGGCAGCCTCTTTCAGGCGCTGCATAGCCATCGGGTCGCGTGAGAGGTCGATGCCTTCGTCGGCCTTGAAGCCATTTACCAGCCAGTCGATAATGACCTGGTCGAAGTCGTCACCGCCCAGGTGTGTATCACCATTGGTAGAAAGCACTTCGAACACACCACCGCCAAACTCAAGGATAGAGATATCGAACGTACCACCACCGAGGTCGAACACGGCAATCTTCATATCCTTGTTGGCCTTGTCAACACCGTATGCCAATGCGGCAGCAGTAGGCTCGTTGACAATACGCTGAACGTTGAGTCCTGCAATCTGTCCGGCTTCCTTGGTGGCCTGACGCTGTGAGTCGCTGAAGTAAGCAGGAACGGTAATCACGGCATCGGTCACCTCTTGTCCGAGGTAATCCTCAGCGGTCTTCTTCATTTTCTGAAGCACCATGGCCGAAATCTCCTGCGGAGTGTATTTGCGTCCGTTGATGTCAACACGTGGGTAACCACCCTCGTTGACCACTGTGAAAGGCACACGTGTGGCCTCTTTCTCAGCCTGGGCGTAGGTCTCACCCATGAAACGCTTGATGGAGTAAACGGTGTTCTTCGGGTTGGTGATAGCCTGTCGCTTGGCAGGGTCACCTACTTTGCGCTCACCGTCTTTCACGAAGCCCACTACAGAAGGAGTAGTGCGCTTTCCTTCACTGTTAGCAATCACTACAGGCTCGTTACCCTCGAATACGGCAACGCAGCTGTTGGTAGTTCCTAAATCGATTCCAATAATCTTTCCCATAATCTTATTTTTTATTTTTTTGTTATTTCTTTGATGTTTTGTTGGTTGTTGCGCATTGCAATCCGCTGAGGAAACAACAAATGGCGTGCCAATGGTGGAAAAGATTGTCAGAGTGTGACAAGATGTCAGTGTGTGGAAGTGGCTGAAAAGGAGCACAAAAAGAAAAGATTACCCAAGCTGCTTGTGGCGGCTTGAGTAATCTCTTGCTTATTATTTTCTTTTTTTATCTTCAGTCCTTTCTGGCGATTTCCTTACTTGTCGGCGATGGCAGCCATGATCTTGGCTTCCAGTTCCTCGCAGAGCTCGGGATTGTCCTTGAGCAGCGATTTGGTGGCATCGCGGCCTTGTGCCAGCTTAGAACCCTCGTAGCTGAACCACGAGCCGCTCTTCTGAATGATGCCGTATTCCACGCCCAGGTCAACAATCTCGCCGACCTTCGAGATGCCTTCGCCGAAGGTAATCTCGAATTCCGCCTTGCGGAAGGGAGGTGCCACTTTGTTCTTCACCACCTTTACGCGCACCTGATTGCCTATCACCTGGTCGCCGTCTTTAATGGCGGTCACCTTGCGGATGTCGAGGCGCACCGAAGCATAGAATTTCAGGGCATTACCGCCGGTGGTTGTCTCGGGGTTGCCAAACATGATGCCAATCTTCTCGCGCAACTGGTTGATAAAGATACAAGTGGTGTTGGTCTTCGAGATGGTACCCGTCAGTTTGCGCAGTGCCTGGCTCATCAGACGTGCTTGGAGTCCCACAGCCGAGTCGCCCATGTCGCCCTCAATCTCTTTCTTGGGAGTGAGTGCGGCTACCGAGTCGACCACCACAATATCTACTGCGCTCGAGCGAATCAGTTGGTCGGCAATCTCCAGAGCCTGCTCACCATTGTCGGGTTGAGCAATGTAGAGGTTGTTCACGTCTACGCCCAGTTTCTCGGCATAGAAGCGGTCGAAAGCATGCTCGGCATCGATGAATGCTGCAATGCCGCCAGCCTTCTGGGCTTCTGCAATGGCGTGAATAGCCAGTGTGGTCTTTCCCGACGACTCAGGTCCGTAGATTTCGATGATGCGTCCTTTGGGATATCCTCCCACGCCGAGTGCGGCATTCAGGGCGATACTACCGGTAGGAATCACCTCAACGTTTTCAACGTTCTCGTCGCCCAGTTTCATGATGCTACCTTTACCAAAGTCTTTTTCTATTTTCGACATGGCAGCCTGCAGGGCTTTCAGCTTCTCTGCCATGGGATTCATCAGCTCGCCTTCAGTTTCTTTCTTTGCCATATTTCTCTGTATTTTGATAGTTAAACCTCCTGCAAAGATACAATAATTCTATGGTCCTGCAAAATTATTTCTCATATATTTTTTCTTGTCATCACAGGTTCAGTTTCATTAACACTTTTTAATCTGCACACATGCAAGATTTGCCGTCTTCGGCTGTTTTCATGACAGAACACAATACGTTAAACAACAAAAACAATGAGAACAATGAGAAAGAATTTTCTAAGTGTTGGCCTGGCCGCCATGAGCCTGTGTGTCGTGGGTTGCTCGACTGCAGGCGAGGATGTTTCATACGAGGGTTACAAATTGTACTCTTTAGCTGATAACGACATGATAGAAATGCCGGAAGCCGGGGGCGACAAGTTTGAAGACTTTACCGACAACCCATTTGTGAAGACATCGAAAGAGCCCGTTTCCACCTTCTCCGTCGATGCCGACGGAGCCTCGTATGCCATCATGCGACGCCATCTGGCTGACGGCTATAACATAGCACCTGCCAGCGTGCGCATCGAGGAGTTCTTGAACTATTTCACATTCAACTACGCATCGCCGAAGGGTGATGAAAGCGTGGCTATCAATGCCGAGGTGGGCGACTGCCCCTGGAACCCTAATCATCATCTGCTGCGGTTGGGCATCAAAGGAAGAGAGCTGACTACTTCCGAAATGCCGCGCGCCAACTTCGTGTTTCTCGTCGATGTGTCAGGTTCGATGGCCAGCAGCGACAAACTGGATTTGTTGAAGAGAGGACTGACGGAATTGCTCTACCAACTGAATCCCGATGACCGCATCTCACTCATCACCTATAGCGGAGAGGTGAAAAAGCTGTTGGAATCGACGTCTGTCCGTAATGCAGATAAAATCAAGAAGGCTATCAGCAAGCTGAACGCCGATGGATGCACAGCAGGCGGTAAGGCGTTGAAGATGGCCTACGAAGAGGCTTTGGCGAATTACGACCCCAAATGCAACAACCGGGTCGTCATGGGCACCGACGGCGACTTCAACGTGGGTGTTACCAACACGGATGAACTGGTGGAGATGGTAGAGAGCTACGCCCGCAAAGGCATCTATATGACCTGTCTGGGCTTTGGGTTAGGCAATCTCAACGATGCCATGATGGAAAAGATCAGTAATTCGGGCAACGGCACCTATCACTACATCGACTGCGAGAACGAGATGATGAAGGTCTTCGTACACGAGCGCAACCAGTTTGTCAGTGTGGCCAACGATTCCAAGTGTCAGGTGAGTTTCAACCCTGATGTAGTCAGCGAATATCGCCTCATCGGTTACGAAAACCGAGTGATGAGCAAAGAAGACTTCGAGAACGACAAAAAGGACGCAGGCGAGATTGGCGCCGGACAGACCATCACCGCTCTTTACGAGATCGTGCTCAAGGACGACAAACCGGAAGGATTTGCCAACCAATCTTTCTTCACCTTTGACTTTCGCTACAAGAAGACGCTCGACGGCCCTAGCCGCCCACTGCAACTGAAGATGGATGCGGGAAGAATCTTCGAAAAGTACGAACGTCCCGACGACTTCTACTTCGCTGCCGGCGTAGCCGCCTACGGAATGATTCTACGCGATTCGCCCTACAAGGGTGATGCCAGCATCGAGATGGCGAAGAAGCTGGTGAAACAAGGACTGAGTTTCGACCCTAACGGCTATCGCGCTGAACTACTGAAGATCATGGAGATCCCAAAGAATGACAAATAGTCGGAGGGCAAAAGCAAAAGGTGGGCGAAGGAACAAACCTTCGCCCACCTTTGTGTTAATATGTATCAGATTATTACAATTCCAAGTCGCCATCGTGGATTTCGTGCCAGGGCAGACCCTGCTTGTTGAGCTGTTCCATGAACGGATCGGGATCGAACTCTTCGACGTTGAAGACACCCGGCTTCTTCCAGATGCCCTTGCAGAACATCATTGCACCAATCATGGCCGGCACACCGGTGGTGTAGGAAACACCCTGCATGCCCGTCTCCTCGTAAGCGGCGCGGTGCGAGCAGTTGTTGTAGACGTAGTAGGTGTGCTCCTGACCATCGTTGCCGATACCACGGATGCGGCAGCCGATGGAGGTTTCACCCTCGTAGTTTTCGCCAAGGTCTTGCGGGTTGGGCAACACGGCCTTGAGGAACTGCAGCGGCACGATTTTCACACGAGCAGTGCCGGTGCCATCAGCGAGCGGAGCCTCATAGACTACCTCGTCGATGCGGCTCATGCCGATGTTCTGAATCACTTCAAGGTGCTTCAGGTACTGCTGGCCGAAGGTCATCCAGAAGCGGGCGCGCTTAATAGTTGGATAGTTAATGACGAGCGACTCAATCTCCTCGTGGTGCAGCAGATAGCTGTCGCGCGGGCCGATGTTGGGGTAGGTCAGGTCCTTGTGAATCTCCAGCGGCTCGGTCTCCACCCACTTGCCGTCTTCCCAGTAGAGGCCCTTCTGGGTGATCTCGCGGATGTTGATTTCCGGGTTGAAGTTGGTGGCGAAAGCCTTGTGGTGGTCGCCGGCATTACAGTCTACGATGTCGAGATACTGAATCTCCTTGAAGTGGTGCTTGGCGGCATAGGCTGTGAAGATGCTGGTCACGCCCGGGTCGAAGCCGCATCCCAGAATGGCTGTCAGACCGGCTTTCTCGAAGCGCTCGCGGTAAGCCCACTGCCATGAGTACTCGAAGTGAGCCTCGTCTTTTGGCTCATAGTTGGCCGTGTCGAGATAGTTGCATCCGCAAGCCAGACAAGCCTCCATGATGGTCAGGTCCTGATAGGGCAGGGCAAGGTTGATCACCAGTTCGGGTTTGTAGTCGGAGAAGAGTGCCTTCAGCTGCTCCACGTCGTCGGCATCCACCTGTGCCGTCTTGATGGGCATGTCGTAGCCTTTCTGGTGGATGGCCTCCACCAGTTGGTCGCATTTCGCCTTGCGACGGCTGGCAATCATAAACTCCGTGAACACGTCAGCATTCTGCACAATCTTGAACGCTGCTACCGTTGCGACGCCCCCGGCGCCAATCATCAATATTCTGCTCATTTTCTTGTGTTTAAGTGTTTTTTCTATCTTTCGGCTGGCAGGGAACATACCCTTGCCTCACTTCTTGGGCAAAGGTAGTGAATAATTCCGTAAATGCCAAATTTCTGTTGTTATTTATTCTTTTTTGGAGATTTCCATACCTGCTCCGTCAGGTGTCGCTGTTTATCCCAGTTCGTCGCCGCGAATGCCCAGGGCTTGCATGAGTGAGTATCCGAGTATTTCCTGTCGGAAATTGCCTCCTGGCATGGGCTGCATGGCGAAGACGGTGATGCGCTTCTCGTCGTCGACGTCCTTCAAAGCCTGGCGCACGTCTTCGTACATCGTCTCTGCATCGGGGATGATCATCACGCGCTTGACCTCCTGCAGGTTGCAGATGGTACGGGTGACATCGGTGAAGAAGTCGCGCTTGCTGACCACACTCTCCTCCACGGGGAAGGCCGACATCATAAACTCGCCCAGCGCATCGCTGAAGGCTTTCAAGTGCAGCTCGTCGGCATAGTGGCCCGGCATGAAGTTCTCCAGCTTCGCCGACTTCTTGTCGTGAATAAAGACGACGGATATCTGTCTGGCGGGTGTGCCGGTCTGACTGTCGGCAGTTTGCTCCAAAGGCTTCAGTCCGCCGTCGAGCGCCACACAGTCAATCCATCGTGCCATGTCGGCCTGTGGGATGCGGCGGCCTATCATACGCTCGAAGTTGACAATGAGGTGGAAAGCCACCTTGTCTATATAGTCACCATCTGCGATGATGACATTCTCGCACCATTTCTCTGTTGTCATTTCGTTGTTCATAGCTGCAAAGATACGATAAAGTGGGCAAAGCACCAAACTTCCATTTGAGTTTTTTCGAATGCCCTGCCGTGTGTATTTACCGATGGGCGAAATAATTCCTGAATAACAATGGCGAATTATCAAATATTTTGTACCTTTGCACCCAAATTTAAGAACAATCTAATATTATTATCAAAAAATGTCAACATTAACCATTGCCATTGTTGTGGCTTTCGTGTTTGGTTATCTGTGCATAGCCCTTGAGAGCCTGACAAAGATTAACAAGGCAGCCATTGCGCTGCTGATGTGTGTGATTTGCTGGACGCTGTTGATGATGGGGCCTGGCGCTTATTATCCTGATGTGGCTGCCGACGGTTTGCTCCATCATATTAGCGAGGTGATAGAGCATCATCTGGGCGATGCTGCCGGTACGCTGTTCTTCCTGATGGGTGCGATGACCATCGTCGAGATTGTCGACTCGAACGGCGGTTTCAACTTCGTGCGCGATGCCTTGAAGACACGCTCTAAGCGCAAGCTCATGTGGCGTGTGGCTTTCATGACCTTCTTCCTTTCGGCCATTCTCGACAACCTCACCACCTCCATCGTGATGATCATGGTGCTGCGCAAGCTGGTGCAGAGCCGTGAGGACCGTTTGATATATGCTGCATTGATCATTATTTCAGCCAACTCGGGTGGTGCATTCTCGCCCATTGGCGACGTGACGACCATCATGCTGTGGATCAAGGGCGTCATTACCACTCAGGGCGTGCTGACCGAGATCTTCATTCCGTCGCTTGTCTCGATGGTGGTGCCTGCCTTCATCCTTCAGTACTCGCTCAGCGGCAAGTTCGACAAGGCACAGAACCTGCCGAAGGCTTCCGTGAGCCAGTTCACCCAGAAGCAGCGCAACATTATCTTCTGGCTGGGTGTGGGCGGTCTGGTGTTCGTGCCTATCTTCAAGACCATCACCCATCTGCCTCCGTTCATGGGCATCCTGCTGGTGCTGGGTGTGCTGTGGACCGTTACCGAGATATTCCATTACAACACCTCTGAGGACGACACCATGGCCAAGCGTGTGAGCGATATCCTCTCGAAGATCGACCTCTCTACCATCATGTTCTTCCTGGGCATTCTGATGGCAGTGGCCGTCTTGCAGGAGATTGGTGTGCTCACGGCGATGGGCGAGGGTCTGAACGAGGCCTTCTCGGGCAACTACTATCTCATCAACGGCATCATCGGTATGCTCTCGTCGATTGTCGACAATGTGCCGCTGGTGGCTGGCTGCATGGGTATGTATCCCGTGGCTGCCGAGGGTGCCATGGCCGTCGACGGAATCTTCTGGCAGTTGCTGGCCTACTGTGCCGGTGTGGGCGGTTCGATGCTCATCATCGGCTCTGCCGCCGGTGTGGTGGTCATGGGCCTCGAGAAGATTACCTTCGGTTGGTATATGAAGAGAATCACATGGATAGCATTCGTGGGCTATCTGGCCGGTATCCTCTGCTACTGGGTAGAGCGGATGTTGTTCTTCTAAAAAACAATCAGAGCGTAGGGAGCATGTCGGTTCTTGCTCCTTACGCTTTCTTTATGTAAGTCGATGAAATCCGTTCTGAAGTTCCTCAGGGATTGGACGCTGCCCGTGTCCATGCTGTTTGGTACGCTGATGTATTTGCTCTTTGCCTATACGCCGGCGCTGGAGGAGGCAGCTGTTTTCTTCGACCCGATATTCGAACTCATTCTGCCGTGGTTCATGTTCCTGGTGCTGTTTGTGACCTTCTGCAAAGTGGATTTCCACAAGATGCGTCCTGTGGCGTGGCATGGATGGAACATACTGGTGCAGCTTCTTACTGTGGCGTTGATCGTGGCCGTGATTCTTTATTTCCATTTGCAGGGCAACGATCTCATTCTGATGGAGAGCGCCCTCACCTGTGTCATCGCCCCCTGTGCTACGGCGGCAGCCGTGGTGACCAGCAAGTTGGGAGGCAACCTGGAGTCGATCACCACCTACACGTTTATGACCAACTTCATCACGGCCCTGTTGGTGCCGCTTTGTTTCCCGATGGTCGACCCCGATGTGACGATGACCTTCTGGCAGTCGTTCCTGCAGATATTATATAAGGTGTGCATGGTGCTCGTCATGCCCATGGTGCTGGCCTATATCGTGAAGCACTTCATGCACCGTCTTCACCAAAAGATCATCAGCATCCGCGACCTGTCGTTCTATCTGTGGGGCTGTTCGCTGACCATTGTCACCGGCACCACGGTCAAGCATATCTGTCATGCGCAGACCAGTGTGTGGTTCCTGCTCATGATAGCCCTTTTGTCGCTGCTCTTCTGCATCGTGTTGTTTGTGGTGGGCCGTCTGATAGGCCGCCATTATGGTTGCACGGTAGATGCCGGTCAGGCCAGCGGACAAAAGAACACGGCTTTTGCCATCTGGATTGCCTACACCTATCTGTCGCCCCTCTCGTCGGTAGGTCCGGGTTGCTACATCCTCTGGCAGAACATCGTCAACTCGCTAGAACTTTGGAAACAGCGGAAAATAGGTGAAAAGTATTCTTAGTTGAGAACTGAGAGTTGAGAACGGAGAGGTATGATTACCTAACGAGTTGAGAGCTGAGAGTTGAGAGCCGAGAGGTATGATTACCTTTGGTATTGTCCAAACTCCTAAACTCCCATACTCCTAAAAACTTGTCACTTTTCACTTAAAGAAGCAGGAGTGCAAGAGGCGGAGTATTGTCTACACTCCTACACTCCCACACTCCTACACTCCTAAAACTCTACACTCCTAAAAACTTATCACTTCTCACTTCTCACTTGTCACTTAGTGCTAGCTTGCTCTCAATATACTCGATGATATTCTCTGACGATGGCTTGGGAGCATCGCCGGCAATCAGTTTGCCGTTTTTGTCGATGAAGATAAAGCGGGGAATGCCGTTGAAGCCATATCCTTTGGCGAGTTGAGACTTAAAGGCGTCTTTGCACCAGAACTGCCGCCACGGATGAGCATTCTCCTTCAGTTCCTTCTCCAGCCGTTTCTTGTCGCTGTCGAACGAAATGGCGATGAACTCTATGCGGTTGTCGTTCTTGAAGTGCTCCACCACCTTGGCATAATAAGGCATCTCGGCCATGCACGGTCCGCACCATGTGGCCCAGCAGTCTATCATCAGGGCCTTGCCGCGGAAGTCCTTCAGCGTGTACGTCTTGCCGTCCTCATAGCCTGTGGTCTCGAAGTCGGGAGTGTCCTTGCCGGGGTTGAACTTGTCGTATTTCGCCTGCAGCTTCGCTATCTGTCCCTTGTCGATGCATGTCTTGCAGTAGGCTTCCCAAGTCTCACTGAGGTCTTTGGGAGCCCGCTGGATGTATGAACCCACGAAGTCGGAAGCCAGTGCGTTGATCATCTGCTGACTGGTGAAGTTGCGCTTCAGTCCCTCCATATACCATGAGCCATTGGTGAAACCATGCTCCGGCCGGTGAGTGGATTGCCACCACCGCTGCGCAACTGGTCGACCACCAGCATCAGCAGTGCGGGCCGTTCCATGTGGCGGCGCAGGTCGAAGCGCCCCTTCTTGTCGGCCCGTAGTGTGTCGTAGTCATGCCCGTGTGCCAGCATCACATAGCCGCCCTCATATCCTTTCACGATGACTTTCAGTTGCACATCGTCGTTCTTGGCTCCCATGCCCAGCGCCATCAGCAGGCAGAGCATCGTCATCAGCATCTTTTTCATGGCTTCTCCTGTTTTTGTTTTTCCATAAACTCCTGGTACTGCTTCCACGAATCCCTCAGCGTCTTCTCCACCTTTTCGGGGTTCTTGGCGCCGTGCTGCCTCATGAATGCCACATACTCCTTCACCTTGTCCCAGTCGTAGCCCTTAAACTCGCCGTTCTCCACCAGACCGAAGTGACCGGCGTAGTCCATCCACACCCTGTCAATCTTCTCTCGGGCTTGCTCGCCGTAGGCGGCCACGAGTGTCTCCACTTGTTTGTGGGCCTTCAGGAAGAGTTCGTCGTAGGGATTGTCAATATAGCTGCAGAACACCCCGAAAGCCTCCTTGTCGGTGGTGATGTCGGTGGTGGGCAGGCTCAGCATCTCGTGTGCTATCTTGCTGGCAGCCGTGCGTTTCTTCATGCGCTCCAGCTCTTTCAGATAGGTCATCAAGAAGGCGTAGGAGCGGTCGCCGCCCTCATACTGCTTCTCCAGTTTGCCGATGGTATTGTCCGCAATACCCTGCTTCGCCTCGGCAATAAACTTGTCGGCCTCGCGGAAACCCACCATGCGGTAGAGCAGTTCGCCGTCGCTGTTCAGGAACACGAACGTGGGATACATACTCACCTCCCAGCGCTTGGCCAGCACTTTGTAAGGCTCTTTGTCGAGGTTGTACTTCACCGAGACGAACCCCTTGTTCAGGTAGTCGCCCATCTCTTTCTTGGGAAATTCCTCCACCAGCATCTTCTTGCAGGGCGGACAGTAGGTGCCGTAGCAGTCGACAAACACCATCTTCCCTTGTTTCTTCGCCAAGGCCAGTGCCTCGTCGAGCTGTTTGTCGACAAAGGTAACACCCTGAGCCACCGCTGCCAACGTACTGATGGCTGTCATTGCTAGTAGAATCAATCGTTTTCTCATAGGATTATCCGTATTAAGTCGTTACTTTTTTGTCTTGTTTTCCCTAATACGAACAAATAAGGACGAAGGTTATGCCTCCGCCCTTATTTTTTTAACTAATTAACAATAATCCTTCTTATTATGCATTATGAATTATGAATTATGCATTATTTAATCATCTCCTGATACTTCTGGATCATGAACTCGGTGACGGTGATTTCCTTGCCGTCCATCTTAAACTTACGCTCGCCGCTGGTGTCCTTCTGCTTCAACTGAGCGATGCGCATGTTGGCCAGCTTGGCCACCTCGCCCATCAGCTTCTTGTCCTGAGGCTTGTCCTCGACCACCTGCTCCAGCTTGTACTGCAGCTGCATGTCTTCCACGTCGCCCTGCTGCACACTCTTCTTCAGGTATTTCATCATGGTGGCATAGTCCTTGGCATAGCTGGCATTGTCGCAGAGCACATCCTCGGCAATCTTCTCGGCGTCGGGAACGCCATATTCCTTCATCTTCTGCTTGAAGGCCTTGAACTTATTCTTGTCGAAGCCCTTGTAGGTCTTGCCGTCGAAGCTCATGCAGCGCAGTCCGCCGTTCTTCCATGTGCGGTCCAGCGCCTGCATGGCCTTCTCGCCCTGGTTGGCGGCCACCGTGGCACGCTCCTTATACATGGCCAGGAACAAGTCGTCGTCGATGCCGTAGCTGCCCTTCTCGAAGGCGGCGTAGAGGTCTTTGCTGGCGGCAATCTGGGCGGCACTCTTACCCTCGAGCAGGGCAGTGGACACATTCTTCATCTCACCGCGCATATAGTTGTCGTCAAGCACCTTCAGATAGTCCGTCAGGAACTTCTGGTCGCGGTTGCCCTTGTTATATTCCTTCTGATACCAGGCCAGACCCTTCTCTTCCTTCATGGCGTCCTCCACCTTCTTGATGAAGTCGGTGATGCCGGCGGCACCCACGCAGCGGCCCGTCAGGTTGCCGTCAGCGTCGAGGATGAGGAAGGTTGGGAAGGCATTCACGTCGTAGCGCTTGGCCAGTCCTACGCCCTCGCCCTTCTCCATGTCCACCTTCCAGCACACAAACTTCTTGTTGAAGTAGTCGCCGGCCTCCTTCTTAGGGAACTCCTTGTTGGCCATCATCTTGCAGGGACCGCACCACGAGGTGTAGCAGTCCACGAACACGGGCTTGCCCTCTTTCTTGGCCAGCGCCAGAACCTCGCTGAAGGTCTTGCCGTCGTTGAAGTTCACACCCTTGCCCGGTGCCGTCATGCCAAACTCGTCGGCCAGTTTGTCGCCCAGTGCCTCGCCACGCAGGTTACGTGCAATGATCTTGCCGTTAGGACCAATGAGCAGTGTGCAGGGAATGCCGTTCACGCCGTACAGCTTCGAGGCGGCACAGTCCCAGTACTTCAGGTCGCTCAGGTGGTGCCAGGGCAGCTGCATGTCGTCGATGGCCTTCAGCCAGGCCTCGCGCTTCGAGTCGAGCGACACACCCACGATGTCGAATCCCTTCTCGTGATATTTGGCATAGGCAGCCTTCACGTTAGGCATCTCAGCACGGCAGGGACCGCACCATGAGGCCCAGAAGTCGAGCAGCACATATTTGCCCTCGCCAATATATTCCGACAACTTGTGCATCTTGCCATCCTTGTCGGCCATCTCGAAGTCGGTGAACTTCTGTCCTACCTCCTGGCGCTTGGCAGCCTCTCGCTGTTGCAGCATGCTCTTCACCGTGGGGTAACTCAGGAATTCTTCGCCTGCTGTGGCCATCAACTGATTGTCTTCTTCCTTGCTGAGCAGATTGTAAAGACGTGAATAGTAGAAGCCGCCTACGATATTGCCGTTGTTCTCTTTCAGGAATTTCTTGGCTGCCTCGTTGAACGGACGCCGTGCTTCGTCGAACATCTTCATGATCTCCGCCTTGCGAGCCTCTGAGGTACCGTCGGCACGATATTCTTTCACCAGTTTCTCCTGTTCCTCGCGCGACATCTTGTTGCCATACTCACGCATGATGCGATCGTATTCTTTCATGGCCGATGTGCGACTGCCGCCTGTGGCATGCAGGTTCTCGCCATCGTAGGTAAACTCAACGGGGGTATCCTCAAGTGCAAAGAGCATCACCTTGGTCAGTTTGCCTTTTTTCACCATCAGTTGGGCAACGCTCAACTCCTTCCACGTGCCGCTCAGGGCAAATTTACCGCCTTTCACCACGGTAGAGTCTACGGGCGTACGGTCGTTGCCAATCGCGTAGACTATCACTTTTGCATTGTTCAGCGATGAAGGCATCTCTCCCTTCAAATTATACTTCACGGGACGGGCTGCTGCCAGCATACAGATAGCGGCGAGCACCAGGGTCAAAACGGTTTTTCTCATAATCCTATCCAAATTTGATGTTTTTATTTCGTCTATAATAATTACGCTTACACGCGCGTAAGGGTTACGTTTGCGCTCCGCTTTTTTGCATTTCTTAAGATTATTCAAAGGAAAGTTTCGGTTGTTATACATTCCTCTTTGCACGAAAGCATCACAAAAGTAGCATTTTGCGAGTCGTAAAAGGCATGTTTAAGAATTGCAAAAGGCATATTTACGAATCGCAAAAGGCATATTCACAAATCGTAAAAAGCATCTTTACGAATAAGGAAAAGCCAGCCATGTTTGTGTTTCTCGAAATTGCAACGGTTATAACTACCACTTACGTTGGTTACAACTACTACTTACATTGGTTACAACTACCACTTACATTGGTTACAACTACCACTTAGGTTGGTTACAAAATAAAAACGGCTCCCCGATATGGGAGAGCCGACACTGCATTGTTTGCAAACTTATGAATGAGAGAGTGACTATTTGTCGAGAACAGGACAAGCATCTTGAGCGGTGTATTCCGACGTACTGGGCTCTACATAGTCGACACTATGCAGGATGCCTTCACCGCTAATGGTGACCTCGGGACTGCCAACGGGCTCGCCTCCCACCATATTGTAGCAATAGACATGATAGTTGCTACCCGACTGGGTGCCAATGATGAGGTAATCGAAGGCGCCAAGACCATTGTAGAAACGGTTGCTCACATAGGTGATGGTCTCGCCCGAAGGAATGCCTGTGACGGCGAGTTCGCGCTCTGTCTGTGTGCCTGCCAGATCGTAAGCATAGAGTTTGTTGTTGCACACGCCATAAGCAATTGTTGCCTGCGAGCAGCATGTGGCATAGCAACTGGCATTGGCGAAGTTCGACGAGGCATCAAGTTCCTCGACGCGAGAGAGGACGGGCATCCACATCGAGCAGTCGATATAGAACATGTAGAGTTTGCCGGTGCTACGGTCTTTCAACATGAAGAAGATGTTCTCGCCCATGGTGGAGTTGTTTCCACAGGTGATACAATCGTAGTTGGTGTTCTCTACCTCAAAGCCTGGTACCATACTCATACCTGCCACATGGCCGCCATTATAGTCAGACATGGCAATGCTACGCGTCTGCTCATCCCAATAGACCAGTGAGTAAAACGCTCCGGCAGCAGTGACACAGTGGGTACTTCCGCCATTTCCGGCAGCCGAACCAAGAATGCCCATGTTGGCGTAGGAACCTGTATAGCCCGACCACACACCGTTGCTGGTGAGGTAATAGCTGGAGAAATAGCCGCGAACGGTGCGGTAAGGAATCTCGCCGTCCACTTTCTCGAAGTGGCAGTTGTCGGCATCCATGACGGTCTTGCCGTCAGAGACACGTATCCAGCGCACCTCATTGCTCTCGGTGGTGACGCAGTAGCAGTTGTTGTAGACACACCTGTCGTTTTCGGGATTCTGATAAGCAAAATAATAGATTAAGTCGCCATGACGGGGCTTTCCGGGAACGGCCTCTCCCTGCATGGTGGTGATGACGTTGCCCACAAAACTGTTGTTACTGGTATTGAGCAGGTCATAGTCGGTGTTTCCGTCGCCATTCTCCTTGAGCACGATGAATCCCTTGGAAATGTCACACGAAGTGTAGACAGTGGTAGAGGCAAACTGTTTGTAACCTGTGCTCGCAGAGGTTACGGTGAGGAAGAATACGTATTCGCCCTCGGGGAGCGAAAGCCCCTCGTTGATGTCCTTGCCATCGACAAAGTGGATGGCGTGCTTCTCTACCTCCTTGCCATAGACTTGCTTGTCGTTGACATCGTAGTACGACCATGTGTAGGTAAGATCGTCGCTAGCGAAGTTGGAGGTGACCACAGGCGTGATGACGAGCTTGTCGTTGGTAAACGACACAACATTGTAGGATGACTCAATGCCCGAAATGGCGATATTGATGGAGTCGTCACTGATGGTGGAGTCGTCGCTTATGCACGAGGCCAGCAATGACATCGCAACCAATAGACACAGATATAATTGATGCTTCATGATTCTATTCATATTTTTAGAAGGATATACGTTACGATTAGAATGGGAATACTACCTGAGCTCCATTCTCCTCGGCCAACGGAGCCAGGCCCTGGGCTGCACGCTGGGCATTAAGCTCGGCAAGGGCCTTGCTGAACTGGGTGGCCTTATAGCGCAAGAAGTCTTGATAGGAATAGTCGTTGACATGGGCTACGTTGAGCAGATAATCGTCGTCCCAAGGATCGCCAGACACATCAATCATGAACTGGTGTTTCACTTTTCCATAATCGCCCAGATACCAGTCGCACAGTATATTCCAGTTGACAGGCTTGCTCAGTACGGCGGAGATGGTGATGCGCTTGGTAAGAAAATCCTCGTAGCCGAGCAACAACGACGAGGTGGCCTTGAGCTTGACTTTCAGCGTGACATCGCCATTCTGCAGAGAGGGATGGTTGTAGACGATGACCGGAATGTTGCAGCGCAGACTGTCGGCTGGCACCTTAAGCAGCTGCTTGTAGGCAGGATCGTCGAAACTCATGAAATGAGTGCCCGAGACGGCATCGTTGACGCCAGTGGTGACTTGCTCAAGCTCGAGATAACGGTCGACAGACGACAAGAAACCTGCCGTGCAAACACGTAGCCAGATGGTGTCGGAGGGCACATTGTTGTGGTAGATGAACGAATAGCTGACGAGCGAGTCGGCCGAGGTGTCGTCTACTTTTCCGTTGCCATAAAGGAAATATACACGGCCCAGTCCGTCGGGCTCATCGTATGGCTTAAGGTCTTCCTCACAGCTGCTCAGCATACAGGTAACGCCCAGCAAGAGGACTGACGACCAGGCAATGACAGACAGCTGTCTGAATATGTTTTTTCTCATAATCTTCACTTTTCTTAAATGTTACTTGGACTCATACTCGGTGGATGGCAATGGCAGGATGTACTCGGCATCGCTCATAGGCGTGATGCTCCAGAGAGGATTGACTGTGCCCATGCGCTTGTAGACATAGAACATCACACCCTCACCGATGAACTCGCGGCGATACTCATTGACGACTTCGGCGCGCAAAGCCTCGAGGCTCTCAAAATCGGTGGTGATGTTGACGGCATGCGACTCCATATACTTCTTATACAATTCGTTGCCCTCGGCAAGGTTGGTGGTAGTCTCCATCACAATGAGATAGAGCTCGGAGAGACGGATGAGGGGCATAATCTGCAACAGCGACTTGATGGTAGAGGCTGTAAAGCTATAGGAGGTGTCATAATAATACTTCTTGATAGTGGGGAAAGAACTGCCATAGACATCCATCGAGGTCTTTTCCCATACTTTCAGATAACGGTTGTTGGCCGTGAGGTTCTGTCCGGCAAAGAGCTGGCTGAGCATGTCGCTGGTGAGGTGGCAAGTGGATTGGCGTGTACCATTCTGCGACTCGGCATTGGAGATGACAACATGTCCGCTGGTGCCGCCCACGGTGCTGACAGCATAGTCGGCCATCTGCGGATTGCTCAATGCAAACAGACATTCGCTGGGCAATGAGTACAGGATGTCTTTCTCTGCTTGCGCCGAAGTGCGGAGGCTCACTCCGTCAAGGTCGCCCTTGGCTAAGTTGACCACTACATTGCCGTTGGCTTGCGCATTGATGACTTCCTTGGCGTATTTATAGGCATTAGCGGCATCACCGATATACTGGTAGAAGCGGGCCTTGAGGGCCTTAACGGCCCACACGTTCATGCGGTAACGGCGGTTAGTGAGGAAATCGTCGTTGAGGTCGCTGACCGTCTCGTAACCGTAGTTGGCAGCGGGGTCACTCTGGGTGAGCAGTTGCTCGGCATGATTGAGGTCGGCCTCGAGCTTCTTTACATAGTCGCCATAGGCATAATAGGTGGGCAGCACCTCAATGCTGGGAGTCTCGGCATAAGGCAGTGAAACCTGGCGCTGGGCATTCTGCGGCATCTGGCCGAAAAGACGCAGAATGTCGAACTGACAGAAAGCGCGCACGGCATAGGCCTCGCCTTCAATGACATTGCGTGCCTGATCAGTGGGAATGATGCCGCCGTCGCTCTGCAGATGGACAATGAGGTTATTGGCCTGGGCTACTATGTTGTAGAGTCCCCCGTAGATATTCTGGATGACACTAGCAGCCTCTGACTTGTTATAGTCGTGGGTGTAGAGATAATAGTAGGTGGGGTTGCCCACTTCGGTGGGGGGATTCCACAAGCAGGCCATCATCTCGACCATATCCATGGTAAGGTTCTTGCCGTAAATGTTTTGGTCGGCCATGGAGAGGTAAATGCCTGAGAGGGCGTCCTGGAAGCCTTTGTACTTCTCGAACATCACTTCCTCGCGCACCTGCGTCTCGGGCTGCACGTCGAGCCAGTCGCTGCAACTGCTGAGGAGCAGCGGGGTGGAGGCCAGCACCATCATGCATGCTGCTGCCTGGGCTCTCTTATTGTATATGTATTTTGAAATACTCATCATAATCAATTCTTAATTGTCATTTATAATTATCAACTATCAATTAGAACGTCACGGTGACAGTTCCCTGCACGTTGCGGGCGTAAGGATAGCTGGTACCACGCTCATACTTCACCGACGACCAGTAGAAGAGGTCGCTGGTATTGACGGCGAAGACTACCGACTCGAGACCCGTGTTCTGCTTGAGCCACTGGTTGTTCCAGCGATACTGCAAACTGAGCGAGGAAAGCTCGAGGGCACGGTCGTTAAACACATAGCGCGAAGTGCCATGGTTGTTGTAGAGGTTCACATTGCCTTCGAAACTGCGGAAGAACGTGTTGTCGCCCGGTTGGGCCCAGCGCTGACTGAGCACGCGCTCGTCAACGTTGCGGTCGGCTATCTCAGTGCGGCTTACCTCCACGCGGTTGCGCAGCGTGGTGTTATAGAGTTTGCCGCCCCAGTGGTAGCTGAAAGCGATGTTGAGGGTGAAGCCCTTCCACATGATCATGTTGTTGAAAGTGCCACGATAGAGCGGTTGTCCACATCCTAAATAAACCATGTCGGCAGCATCCCAGATGCCAGTGATATTGCCATTACGGTCGTAGAACATCTCATAACCCGAGGTGGGGTCGATACCGGCTGAACGCACACCGTAGATGGCACTCTGTGGACGGCCCTCATAGAAGAGGTTGACCGTGTCGAAAGTATGCTCACCCTTGGCGGCTGCCTCTTGCACCTGCGCAAGGTAGTTGTCGTTCTGCGTCTTGATGGCATCAGAGAGCTTGGTAATCTCGTTCCAGTTGTAGACCAGCTGTCCACCTATCAACCAGTTGAACTGGCGGTCGTAGTCGCGAATGATGTAGGCATTGAGCGAAGCTTCGAAACCAGTGTTCTTCACCTCACCAACATTGGCTGTGTACGAAGAGAATCCGGTCGACAATGGCAGGAACATCGACGAAAGCAGATTGTTCGTAATCTTCGAATAAACATCCAGCGAACCCGAGATACGGTTCTTAAACAGTCCGAACTCCAGTCCGAAGTTGGTCTCCTTGGTCTTCTGCCAGGTGAGGCGACTGTTGCCTAGGCCCATCATCTGGGCGGCACTCCAACTCATATAGCGCTGGCCGGCCACATACTGATAGGAGGTATAGACGCTCTCGGTGGTGAAGTCCTGCGTACCAGTAACTCCATAAGAGGCTTTCAGACGCAAGTTGTTGAAGAGTTTCTGATTTTGCATGAATTTCTCATTGTGGAGGTTCCAACCGATACCAGCACTCCAGAAGGGGGCAAAACGCTTGTCGCTACCGAACTTTGAGCTGCCGTCGAGACGATAGCTGAGGTCCACATAATAGCGGTTATCGTAGGTATAGTTGACATTGCCAGTGAATCCCATCATGCGGGCAAGTGTCTTGCTGCCCGTAGGAGCACCGTTCTCGGCATACTGCATGGCATTGGTGAGCAGCGAGAGGTCTTCGTTGGTGAAGCCTTCGGCTATAAAGCTGTACATATTGCCCTTCGTTTCAGAGAGCGAATAGTCGAGGCCGAGGTATACCTGGTGCTTGTCAGCGAAAGTCTTGGAGTAGCTGAGAGTGACATTGCCCGACAACAAGTCGGTATTACCCGTGCCATAGGTGTACATACCCTTGCGCATCTCGCCATCCTCTGAATTGTACTCGCTGCTGTCGAAGTAAGAATGCTCGGCTGGCAAGAAGTAGTCGGAGGTGTTGCGATGGGTAGAGATACCTATTTGTCCACGCAAGCGCAGCTCCTGGGTGATGAGCCACTCGATGGAGAAGTTGTCCATAAACTCAAAATACTCTGACTTGTCGAATGTGTTGAGCGACACATCGTAGAGAGGGTTGGGATAGTTGTGGCTTCCGTTATTCGGATTGACATAGAAGTAACGGATGAGGTTGCCATCTTTATCGTAAGGGGCATAGTAAGGCTGCTGGTCAACGTAAGTCTGGAACGAGCCGTACTTGCTCTCACGAGCATGGTTGCTGGTGACGGTGGCATAGTTGCGGAAAATGAGGTTCTTCATCGAGTACATCAGCGTCAGGTCGCCCGTGATATTCTTACGGCCTGAACCTTTCATGGCACCAGCAATATCGTTGTATCCCACAGAGGCACCCCAACGGAACTCATTGGCTCCACCGTCAAGTTGGATGTTGTAGCGCTGACCCACGCCGTTGCGAAGGGGCTTGGCCAGCCAGTCGGTGTTGGTGCCTTCAGCCACAGGTTTATACTTCTCGTAATAGCTGATGTCGTCAGACAACTGGGTACTGGGATTATATTTATTGGTATAAAGGCCCACGAGGCGCTCCAGCTCGAGCTTGTCTTTGGCATTGAGCATATGATAAGAATTCAGGTCGGGCAGCTCAAGGCTCAGACCAGCCTTCACCTGCACACGCAGCTTGCCTTCTTTGGGGCGTTTCGAGATAATCACGATGACGCCGTTGGCACCTCGCGAACCGTAGATAGCCGTTGCCGAGGCATCTTTCAGAATGTTGATAGACTCAATCTGATCGTCGTTGTAGTCCATCAGCTTTTGCAGTGAGATCTCGAAACCGTCCATAATGATGAGCGGGGTGTTCACGGTCTGTGCAGCATTGGTGTTGAATTCCTCAACGCTCATGGGCAGCGACGACGTACCACGGATATTAATGTTGGGCAGCACGTTGGGGTTGCTACCGGCCACATTGTTGATGGGGAAATTGATGGAGGCATCAATGTTCTTCAGTGTTTGCAGGAGGTTGGAGCCTTTATACATGTCAAGTTTCTCCTTGCCAATCTCGCTGACAGAACCTGTATAGCTCTCTTTGGCCTTGCGGAAGATACCGGTGACAACGACCTCGCCCAGGGCCTTGGTGTCTGACTTCATGCGGATGACCATGTCTTTCTTCACAGGCACAGTGGTGGTCTGCATACCTACATACGACACCTGAATCTGCGAGTTGGCGGGTACCAGATAGTCGAAGGTGAAGGCACCGTTGATGTCGGTCACAGCAATGATCTTCGTGCCGACAACACGCACCTGCGCACCAATGACGGGCTCGTTATGCTCGTCGAAGACATAACCACCCACCGAACGAATGCCGTTCTGCTTGGAGGGGTTGGCCTGGCTGGAACCGTCTTTCAAGGTAATGTTGATAAACTTGCCCTGCACGCTATACTCCAGCGGGGTGTCTTTGAGCACAAACTTCAGAATGTCGAAGAAGGGTGCATTACGCATCTTTCCTGTGACATTGTACTTGATCACGTCGTCGTAAGTGTACAGGAACCGATAAGGAGAGGATGACTCCAGCCGCAGGAACACCTGCGAGAGAGGCTCGTTGTTGAACGACATGGTGAGCTTGACGCTTTGGTCGGCCACTTGTGCCGAGGCCGTCTGCGCCATGAACGTTGCAACGAAGAGCAGCATTAGAATAAGTGTTCTTCTCATAAGCAAATATTTATTAAAGTTTTGATGTATTATTTATCCCTAATACGAACAAAACAAAAAATAGGTTACGATTTGCAAACAATTTTCGAAAAAAAATTATAACTTTGTAGCCGACAATGACTGAGAGAACCGATTTTGACCGTATTTTCCGCCTCTACTACGAAAAGCTATACTACTTTGCACTGCAGTATATAGCCGATGAGGAGGAGTGCCACGACATCGTAAGTGCTGCTTACGAGGACGTGTGGCGCAACTTTGCCAAGATTGAGGCAGAGACGGTCAGACAGTATCTCTATGCCAGCGTGCGCAACAAATGCATCGACTTCCTGCGCAAGCAAAGCCGCCATCAGCACTATGTCGAATTCGTCGGAGCGGTGAGCAACCGTTATGTCGACGAGAACCACTACCTGGAACAGGCCGACAACGAACGGCTGGTGAATAAGGTGCTGAACATGCTGGCCTCACCCACCCGCGAGATTCTGGAGGCCTGCTACCTCGACGGAAAGAAATACCACGAGGTGGCCGACGACATGCACATCAGCATGAGCACCGTGAAGAAGCACATGGTGAAAGCGCTGAAAATGATTCGGGAACTGAAAAAAAATATTAAAAGCATAACCTAAATTGCAAGTTTGTCGTATAAGTATTAAAAAGGAGACGCAATGAGTTACACTTATCGCAACATAGAAGACCTGCTCGAAATGGCCGAGACGCTGGATGCCGAGGATATCCAGACGCTGCTCGACGTGCAGACCGTCTACCGCAAGCGCAAGGCGCAGCCGGTAGATGTGGAGCAGCGTCTGCGCATGTTCCATGAGACTCATCAGACTCCTGAACTTAACGACGACCATACGCAACAGGCTTCTGAGCTTCATGCAGGCAATGCTCAGCAGGCTTCTGAACTCCATGCAGGCAATGCTCAGCACGCTTCTGCCCTTCATGAGCAGACTGCCGCTGACATCCGCACGGGGCGTTCCAAGAAACCGTCAAACGGCTCCAGGTCGCGTCGTACCTTTATATATTATGCCCTGGCAGCTGCCGCCGTCTTCGTGGGTGCGCTGCTGTTCTTGCACAAACCTTCCGTGGGCACAACCGCCGAAGGTACTATCTTCACCGCTGACAACGAGCAGGCTGGCATCTCGCTGACCAACGAGCAGGGCGAGCAGCTGGTGCTCAGCGCCGCCACCCAGCAGAACTCCTCCATCTCACTCGACGACTTCCGCCGCATCTTCTCCGACGAGAAGCACTTGGAGAAAATGACGCTCAGCGTGCCTTTCGGCAAGTCTACCGACATCACCCTGCCCGACGGCAGCATCGTCTATCTGCATCCCGGTTCCAGACTTGTCTTCCCCGCCACCTTCGAGGGTGACCAGCGCGTGGTCAAGCTCGAGGGCGAGGCCTATTTCAAGGTGGCTAAAGACGCCAGCCATCCCTTCGTCGTGATGACTGAACATTTTGAGACTACCGTGCTCGGCACCGAGTTCAACATCAAAACCGGCAACAGCGAGCAGGGAACGGCAGCCGAACTTACACTCGTCAGCGGAAGCGTCGCCTTCAAGTCGAACAGCCTCAAGCCCGTCGTCAACAGCGACGACCAGCGTGTGGTACTGAAGCCCGGACAGCAACTGTCGTTCCTCAACGACCAGCTGACGCTCAACGAGGTCGATGTGCAGCCCTATGAGTTCTGGCGCGACGGTTATCTCTATTATGATAACGTTGAGTTGAAGGACATCATGGAGGCTATCGGCAAGAACTTCAACATGACGGTAGAGTTCCGCAATACAGAGGCCATGCATTACAAGATGCGCTTCATTACAGAGCGCAACAACGGCATAGAGGCCGCCCTCGACATGATGAACCGCATGAAGAAGGTCGCCGTGCGCAAAGAAGGAAACAAAATCGTAGTAGATTGAAGACCCTACCCAGCCTCCCCTATGAGGGGAGGGGTAATTACTTTTTCTTACTGAGTTTCCTACCGGATTAATCTGAATTTTCTCTAGCTTCAGGAGTAACTGGTTCCTCCCCTAAGGGGAGGCTAGGAGGGGTCATTCTCCCATGTCAAATAATTCGGTAGAGAGATAGCGTTCGCCTGTGTCGGGCAGGAGCACGACGATGGTCTTCCCTTCGTTTTCGGGGCGGAGGGCCAACTGGGCGGCGGCAAAGGCGGCGGCTCCCGAGGAGATGCCTACGAGCAGTCCTTCTTTCCTGGCCAGCAGGCGGCTGGCGTGAAAGGCATCGTCGGCGCAGACACCAATGACCTCATCGATGAGATGCCTGTCGCAGGTCTTGGGAATGAAACCGGCTCCGATGCCTTGCAGCTGGTGTGAACCTGCCTGCCCTCCCTGCAGCACGGGTGAGGCGGCGGGTTCGACAGCCACGGCCTTGATGTCGGGACGGTATTCCTTCAGCCGGAGGGCGACGCCTGAGAGTGTGCCGCCGGTGCCTACGCCTGCCACGAAGAAATCCACCTGCCCGTCGGTTTGCTGCCATATTTCCTCACCCGTGGTCTGATAGTGGCGCGCAGGGTTCGCAGGATTCTCAAACTGCTGGAGGATGACGCTGCCGGGTATCTCCTGACGCAGCTGTTCTGCCATGCGGATGGCACCCGTCATGCCTTCGCTGCCAGCGGTGAGCCGTACCTCAGCGCCATAGGCCTGGACCAGCTTGCGGCGCTCAACGCTCATGGTCTCGGGCATGGTGAGGATGAGGTGATAGCCTTTCACGGCTGCGACGAGGGCGAGTCCGACACCCGTGTTGCCACTGGTAGGCTCGATGATGGTGGCGCCTGGCTGGAGGATGCCTTTGCGCTCAGCATCCTCGATCATGGCCAGGGCGATGCGGTCTTTGACGCTGCCGCCGGGATTGAAAAACTCTACTTTGGCAATGAGGGGCGTGGGAAGACCCATGGCTGCCGAGAACCTGTTCAGCCGGAGCAGGGGTGTGCGACCAATGAGGTCGGTGAGTTGTTGTGCTATTTCTGCCATTATCTTTTGTTTGTTCGTATGTCTTATCGGCCTAGACGTGCTCAAAAGCCTGTGCGAGGTCGTCGATGATGTCGTCGATATGCTCGGTGCCGATGCTCAGGCGCACGGTGGCGGGAGTGATGTGCTGACTGGCCAGCTCGTCGGGCGACATCTGCGAGTGGGTGGTGGTGTAGGGATGGATGACGAGGCTTTTCACGTCGGCGACATTGGCCAGCAGCGAGAAGATGTGCAATGCGTCGATGAATCGCCATGCCTCCTGCTCGCCACCTTTTATCTCGAAGGTGAAGATACTGCCTCCGCCCTGCGGGAAGTAGCGTTGGTAGAGCGCGTGGTCGGGGTGGCTCTCGACGGCGGGGTGGTTGACCTTGGCCACCTTGGGATGGTGCTGCAGGAACTGGACCACCTTGAGTGCATTCTCGACATGACGCTCGACGCGCAGGCTGAGCGTCTCGAGACCCTGTAATAAGATAAACGCATTAAAGGGTGAAATTGTTGCCCCAGTGTCGCGCAAAATGACGGCACGGATGCGGGTGACGAAGGCCGCGGGTCCTGCCACGTCGGCAAAGACGGCACCGTGGTAGCTGGGGTCGGGCTTGGCCAGCGAGGGGAATTTGTCGGCATTGCCCTTCCAGTCGAAGGTGCCTCCGTCGACGATGACGCCACCCAGGGAACTGCCATGTCCACCGATGAACTTTGTTGCAGAGTGCACCACTACGTCGGCACCGTGCTCAATGGGACGGATGAGGAAAGGTGTGCCAAACGTATTGTCCACAATCAGCGGAATGTTGTGTCGGTGAGCCACGGCAGCCACCTCATCAAGATTTGTCACGTCGGAATTGGGATTTCCGAAGGTCTCGGCATATATTGCTTTAGTGTTGGGCTGGATGGCAGCTTCGAGAGCCTGCAAGTCGTTCACATTGACGATGGTGTGGGTGATGCCCTGGGTGGCCAGTGTGTGGCTGATGAGGTTGAATGAGCCGCCGTAGAGGTTGTCGGCAGCAACGATGTGGTCGCCGGCCTGTGCGATGTTCTGCAGGGCATAGGTGATGGCGGCAGCACCGCTGGCCACAGCCAGTCCGGCCACTCCGCCCTCGAGGGCAGCCACACGCTGTTCGAACACGCCCTGCGTGGAGTTGGTGAGACGTCCGTAGATGTTTCCGGCATCGCGCAGACCGAAGCGGTCGGCAGCATGCTGGGAGTCGCGGAAGACGTAGCTGGTGGTCTGATAGATGGGCACGGCACGGGCATCGGTGGCCGGATCGGGTTGCTCTTGGCCTACATGCAGTTGCAGGGTCTCGAAGTGAAGTCTTTTCGTTTCCATATTGTTTCCTTTCTTTTTAAGTGATTGATTTCAAGGAGTGGGAGAGAGTGAGTCTGCTCGTTCTTTATCCTTCTCTTTTTTGCTCTTGTTTCCGTTTGCAAAGTTACAAAGTTTAGAATTATCTGCCAAATTTCTTGCAAATTTCAGAAAATACAGCTATATTTGTGCTCGATAGAAGGAAATATTTCTAAATCGCAAGTTTTTTGACCCCGCAAACAGAATAAAATTCTACAGCTATGACGGAAGAACTGGATGAGATAGACCTGCAGATACTGAGGATTCTGCAAAAAAACGCAAAACTGACCACGAAAGAGCTGGCCGACGCCGTAAGACTGACCCCCACGCCTGTGTTTGAGCGTCAGAAACGGCTGGAGCGTCAAGGATATATCAGGCACTATGTGGCCGTACTGAACCCCGACAAGCTGGGTTTAGGACTGCTGGTGTTCTGCAAGGTGAAGCTGAAGCAGATCAACCATGAGATAGCCGATGCCTTTGCCCGCCGGGTGATGCGGCTGCCGGAGGTGACGGAGTGCTACAACACCTCAGGCTCGTACGACTATCTGCTGAAGGTGCGGGCACACGATATGAAGGCGTATCAGGAGTTCCTGCTCAACAAACTGGGCGAGACAGAGCATCTGTCGTCGGTGGAGAGCACCTTCGTGATGAGTGAGGTGAAACAGGACAACGGCGTTCCCGTCTGAAGGCGCGGGGGAATGAATGGGAACAGAAGGGAGCTGACGGGAACAATGGAAGCTGTGAGTTGAAAAAAGGTGGGCTTTTATTTTGTTCGTATCTTCTATTTTATTATCTTTGCCTTGGAAATCATTAACCGACGACACTATGCAGAAGTTCGCAGATTATATTCAGCAGATAGAAATCGACTCCCTGTGGAGCGGTAAGAAGCACATCGTGTGGGATTTAGACCGGAAGGTGAACATTCTCAGCGGTATCAACGGTGTGGGCAAGAGCACCATCTTGAATAAGGTCATCAAGGGCCTGAAAGCCGGTGGTGAGTTTCCGAGTCATATGCTGAAGGGCGTGAGGCTGAAGGTGGTGCCCGAGGATGCCAAATGGATCCGCTTTGATGTGATCCGCTCGTTCGACCGCCCCATCATGAACGGCGACATGGTGAGCAAGATGGACCTCAGCCTGGCCACGGAGCTCGACTGGCAATTGTTCCAGTTGCAGCGCAAATACCTGGACTATCAGGTGAACATTGGCAACCGCATCATTCAGGTGTTGCAGGAGGGAGGACCCGACGCGGCCATGAAGGCTCAGGACATCTCAGCCCGCAAGACGCGTTTCCAGGATTTGATTGATGATTTGTTCAAGGATACCGGCAAGCGCATCATCCGCACGGAGAACGAGATACGCTTCACCCAGATAGGCGAGACGCTGGTGCCCTATCAACTCTCCAGCGGCGAGAAACAGATGCTGGCCATCCTGCTGACGGTGCTGGTGGAGGACAATGAGCCGTATGTGCTGTTTATGGACGAGCCCGAGGTGAGCCTGCACATCGACTGGCAGCAGCGCCTGATAGACCTCATCATGGAACTGAACCCCAACGTACAGATTATTCTTACTACCCATTCGCCAGCCGTGATTATGAACGGATGGATGGACAAGGTGACTGAGGTGACCGACATCACCCTGTAAGAGTATGGGCATACGAGTGACAAGACGGCTGAAGAAGAGAATGGCATGAGCAGAAGACTGACAGAGAACATATCGTCGAAATACCTGGAGGCGGCCAACCGGCTGAACTCCAAAAAGTCGCGGCGCAGGATTGTGGCCTATGTCGAGAGCTACGACGACATTTTCTTCTGGCGTACGGTGCTGAGCCGCTTTGAAAACAGCCAGCGCTGCTTCGAGGTGATGCTGCCTGCCCGTGTGAACAAGCTGGAGCGCGGAAAGAAGGCTGCCATGATGCGGCTCATCACCGAGAATGTGGGACAGAGCATGATAGCCTGTGTGGATGCCGACTATGACTATCTCATTCAAGGGCGGACATCGGTGTCGCGGCAAATCCTAGAGAATCCCTGCATCTTCCATACCTATGCCTATGCCATCGAGAACTTGCAATGCTATGCCCCGTCGCTGCACGATGTGAGTGTGGCCGTGACGCTGAACGACCATTTCATCTTCGACATGGAAGAATATATGCGGCAGTATTCGCAGGCCATCTTCCCTTTGTTCGTGTGGAGCATCTGGTATTACCGAACTCCCAACTACACGCGATTCACGATTACGGATTTCTGCCGGGTGATAGAAACCGGTAACTTCAGCATTGCCAACGCCCCGGCCATCTTGCAGAACCTTCGCCGCAAGGTGGGGGCGAAGATTGCCCAGTTGCAACGCGAGAACCCTGACGCCAAGGAGAGTTACCTGCAAGTGAAAGACGACCTGAAACAGTTGGGTGTCACGCCCGATACCACCTATTTATATATACAGGGTCATCATCTGTTCAACAAGACCGTGCTTCCGATGATGAAGAAGATATGCGACCATTTGGTGCGCGAACGGGAGATGGAAATCTCGCACCAGAGCAAGCACAACACGCAGCGTAGGAATGAGTTGTCGTGCTATACGCGCAGCGTGGAGGATATCTCGGCGATGCTGCGCAAGAACGTGGGTTGTATGTTCTCTGAGCCCTTCCAGTGGATTTGCCAGGACGTGGAGCAATTCCTCAATGCACAGTCACCATACAGCGTTTCCCCCGCAGAGCATGCTTCTGTAGTTGCAGAGCATCCTTCTGCTGTTGCAGAGCATCCTTCTGCTGATGCAGAGGAAACGGCTGATGGGCGTGCGTATGTCAATGGCCGAGCCAGAGTTGCGAATCAGACGTAAGTCTCAAGAAACTTAATCGTTCCTTCTACCTTCAAGGTGTTTGTGGTAGCTGGAATCAGCACCGTCTCGCCCTCGTTGAGCGTGGTGGTGTGTCCCTCGTCGTCGGTAATGAGGCCCTGTCCGCTCATGCCGATGAGGACGACAAACGAGTCGAGGTCGGCGTAGTCGAGTATCATGGGCTCGTCGAGGTCGTAGACGGCCGTGCAGAAATAAGGGCATTCCACCAAGGGCACACCCTGGTTCTTGCAAGGCTCGTAGAGCGTGCGATAGGTGTCTTTCACCTCGTAGTTGATACACTCGGAGGCCTCTTGGGTGTGCAGCTGGCGGTAATGTCCGTCTTTGTCTTTGCGCTTGAAGTCGTAGATGCGGTAGGTGACATCGCTGGTCTGCTGGATCTCAGCCAGGAAACAACCAGTGCCGATGGCGTGGATGCGGCCGGCAGGCAGGAAGAATACATCGCCCTCGCTCACGGGATACTGTGCCAGGGCATCGCAGATGGTGTCGTTCTCTACCATCTGTTTGTAGGTGTCGGGTGTGAGTTGCATCTTCAGTCCGCTATAGAGCTTGGCGTCGGGGGCAGAGTTCATGATGTACCACATCTCGGTCTTGCCGCGCTCCTTGCCCTGGCGGTGGGCAATCTCATCGGTGGGATGCACCTGGATGCTCAGGTCCTGACGGGCGTCGATGAACTTGATGAGCAGCGGGAACTCGTTGCCGAAGCGGAGGTAGTTATCCTTGCCGACCAGTTTCTCTTTCAGCAGAGCCACCAGCTCGTTGAGGCTTTTCCCCTTGTATTCGCCATCGCTGACGATGGTCTCGTTGTCTTTTACTCCTGAAATCTCCCAACTCTCTCCAACCTGTTGTTGGTCGCTTTGTAAGTGTTTAAACGGAATGATTTTGTCGCCACCCCACAGAGTGGACTTCAATAATGGTTCAAATTTGTACATTTGTTTATGTTTATTTATATGAAGGCTTGTCAAGTTGAGAACGGTGAGGGAGCCCCCCACCAACTCCCCCGAGGGGGAGGGGTGGTTACCCCAGAAGTTGGAGAACAGGCTGGAGTGGTAATCACACTTGTCACTTATCACTTGTCACTTGGACTATCTCCTACACTCCTGAAAAATCTCATTTGGGCAAGCTCTTAACTTTTATCTCTTAACTGCAAACTGCAACACTCCTCTAGTTGTCTTTCCAGAACGAGGGCGAGAACAATACCAGCACACTGAAAATCTCGAGACGGCCCATCAGCATCAGTCCGGACAGCAACCATTTGGTGATGGCTGGCAGGACACTCCACGACATGGTGGGCCCAATCTCCAGCCCCAGCGTGGGTCCCACGTTGCTGGCACAACTGATGGATATGGTGATGGAGTTGGTGCTGTCAACTCCCACGATAATCATGCAGAAATAAGTGAACAGGCACAGCAGCATGTAGGCCGTGAGGAAAGCCAGCAGCGTCACCTGCGAGGAGTAGGGGATGTTGTTGTCGTTCACCTTTACGGGCAGCACGGCGCGTGGATGCAGGATGCGTCGTATCTCGTTTTTCAGGATGGTGAGCACCATGACGGCCCTGATGCACTTGAAACCTCCGCTGGTGGATCCCGAGCAGGCCCCCAAGAACATGCAGATGCTCAGTATCACCCACGTGATGTGGTGCCACTGGGCGGCGTCGTCGTTGAAGATGCCCGTTGTGGTGATGAACGACATCACCTGGAACAGTCCCATGCGGATGGCATCGGCCAGTTTGTAGCCGTTGTTGTTGACCAGAATCGAAACGATGGCGGCTGTGGCCACCACCACGACCACCACGTAAAACCTGAACTCCGAGTTTTTCAAGAACTGCCTGATGCGGCCTTTGAACAGGGTGGTGTAGAGCAGGGTGAAGCTGGTGCCAGAGAGGAACATGAAGGTGATGGCCGTGTAGTCGATGTAGGGATTGTGGAAGTAGCCCGTGCTGGCGTTGTGGGTGGAGAATCCGCCTGTGGCGGTGGTGGTCATGGCGTAGTTCAGACAGTCGAACAGCCCCATGCCTGCCAGATAGTAACAGGCTGCGCACGAGCAGGTGAGACCGATGTAGATGCTCCAAATCCATTTGGCGGTGGTGCTCAGCCGGGGGTGCATCTTGGCGCGGATGGGGCCAGTGGCCTCGGCAGAAAACACCTTCACGTTGCCGCCCACCAACGAGGGGATGATGGCGATGGTGAAGAACACGATACCCAGTCCACCAATCCACTGTGTCATGGTGCGCCACATCAGCAGACCGTGAGGCAGCCGTTCCACATCGTCGATGATGCTGCATCCCGTGGTGGTGAATCCCGACATGGTCTCGAAGAAGGCATCGGTAGAATTGTTGATATAGCCGCTGATGAGGTAGGGTAGTGCTCCGAAGATACTGAAAGCCACCCAGGTAAGCGTCACCACGAGATAGGCATCGCGCCGCCCCATCGAGTTGTCGGCCTCACGACCAAGATAGCGCAGGATGTACGATGCAGCGATGGTTACCGCGATGGTCACCACAAACGCCAGTACGTCGTCCTCAGCGCAATAGAGCGAGAGGCCTGCGCACAACGCCATCATGAGGGCTTCCATGAATAGCAGTTGGCCTATGATTTTATATACAATCTTCAGATTGGTCATTGTATCATTGATTTATTCTGACGTTTCTTGCCGGCAGGATGGTTGGGGCGTCGGACACATATATTATTTAGGTGAGGCATCTCTCATCATGAAGGAATCTCACACAGTGAGGCATCTTCCAGCATGTGAAGACTCTCTCATCATGTGAAGACTCTCTCATTATGTGAAGAACTTCTCAATCTTGGCGATGTTCATGTTATGGCAGAAGACCACCACAATGTCGCCGGCGATAATCTGCGTGCCGCCACTTACGAGCATTCCATCGCCATTGCGCACCAGTCCGCCAATCGTGGCACCATTGGGAAGTCCCAGTTCAAACACTTTCTTGCGGGTTACTTTTGAGCCGGCTTGGGCTACGAACTCGGCAATATCTGCATTCGCCGTCATGAGGAATCGGATGTTGGCCACGTCGGCGTCGAGCATCATCTGATAGATATGACTGGCTGCCATGGCTTTCTTGTTGACAATAGTACCAATATCCAGACTCTCGGCCATGCTCACATAGTCGATGTTCTCGACCATGGCCACGGTCTTCCTGACGCCCATTCGCTTGGCAGTCAGACAAGCCAGGATGTTGGTCTCGGCATTCTCGGTCAGTGCCACGAAAGCCTGTGTGTTCTTGATACCTTCCTCCATCAGCAGCTGCAGGTCGCGTCCGTCGCCGTTGATGACCATGGTCTGGTCGGTGTCTAGCACTTCGTTGAGCACCTCGCAGCGTTTCTCGTTGCTCTCAATGAGCTTCACATTCATGTATTCGGGCATGGTCAGACAGGCTCTCACGGCTGTGCTTCCACCACCCATGATCATGACATTCTTCACGTCGACATAGTGCTCCTTGCCTACAATCTTGCGAATGTACGGTATGTAGTTCTTGGTCGTCATGAAGTAGGCCAGGTCGAAAAGCTTCAGTTCATCCTCACCGCGGGGAATGATGGTGTCGTCGCCTCGTTTGATGGCAACGATATGGTATGGATCGTCGGGACCGCTGATTTCTTTTAGGGGACGGTTCAGTATCTCGCAGCTCTCGCGCAGTTTGATGCCCAGCATGACGAGCGCTCCGTCGTGCACATCCCATCGCTGTCTCACCCAACTCATTTTCAGGCCGTTGGTGATGTCGCGGGCAGCCAGCTGCTCCGGGAAAACGATGCTGGTAATGCCCACCCGGTTGAGATGCTCTTTCAGCTCGGGAGCCGTGAACTCGTAGTTGTCTACCTTGGCAACGGTCTTCTTGGCGCCCAGACCTGCGGCCAGAATACAACTGGCCATGTTCTTATTCTCATCGGGAGTGACGGCAATGAAGAGGTTGGCATGGCTGGTACCCACTTCCTTAAGGGCCTTGATGCTCGTGGGTGAGGCATGGTAGGTCAGCACATCCACGTCGCTGCCCAGTCCGTCGAGCCGCTCCTCATTCTCGTCCATGAGTACGATATCATGGTTGTTGCGCGACAACAATCTGGCCAAGTGTGTACCGATGGCATAAGCGCCTGCAATGATAATCTTCATAGTGATGCGTTTTGAGTGTTGGATGTAAGGGTTTGGTGGATGGCTTGGGCAATGGCCTCCGTGTCTAGTCCGACAATCTTTCTCAGTTCAGCCACGGTGCCGTGCTCCACAAAACTGTCGGGCAGTCCCAAGCGTGTCACACGGGGCTGATAACCGTGGTCGTTCATCCATTCCAGGACGGCCGAGCCCAGTCCGCCGTTGCGCACTCCGTCTTCCACGGTGACGATGTGCTGGAACCGTTGTCCTACTTCCTGCAGAATACGCTCGTCGAGCGGTTTGAGGAAACGCATGTCGTAGTGGGCAAACGTTCCTTCTATCTTCTCCACTTCTGTTCCGATGGGACCGATGGAAAGCACTGCCACGTCATGACCGTCGCGCAGCTTGCGGCCTGTTCCCACCTCTACGGCCTCCAGTGGGCAATGCCAGTCGACCCTTGAGCCCCGTCCGCGTGGATAGCGGATGACGAAGGCCCCTTTGTCGGGCAGCTGGGCGGTGTACATCAGGCGTCGCAACTCGCACTCGTCCATCGGCGAGGCAATGGTCAGGTTGGGAATGGGCCGCAGGGCTGCCAGGTCGAAGGCACCGTGGTGGGTGGCACCGTCTTCGCCTACCAGTCCGGCGCGGTCGAGGCAGATGACGACGGGCAGGTTCAGTATGGCCACGTCGTGGATGATGTTATCGTAGGCACGTTGTGCAAAAGCACTGTATATATTGCAGAAAGGCTGCAGTCCGTCCTTGGCCATGCCTCCCGAGAAGGTTACAGCATGTCCCTCGGCAATGCCCACGTCGAAGGTGCGCTCAGGCAGCTCTTTCATCATGATGTTCATCGAGCAGCCTGTGGGCATGGCTGGTGTGACGCCTACAATGCGCTCGTTCTGGCGGGCCAGTTCGAGCAAGGTGTTGCCAAACACATCCTGAAACTTAGGCGGTTGGTCGCTGGCGTCTTTCACGATGCGCTCGCCCGTGTCGATGTCGAAGCGGCCCGGGGCGTGCCATACGGTAGCCGACTTCTCGGCTGGCTCATAGCCCTTGCCTTTCGTGGTGTGCAGATGCAGCAGCTTAGGCCCTTTCATGTCCTTCAGCTGGCGCAGCAGGCGCACAATCTCTACCACGTTATGACCGTCGAACGGTCCGAAGTAGCGTATGTTCAGTCCCTCGAAGATGTTTTGCTGATGACTGATGGCACTCTTCACGGCATTACTCAGTCTGATGATGCCTTTCTTCCGCTCGTCGTTCAGGTAGCCGCGCTGCTTGAGCCATTTCGAGGCTTTGAAGCGCAGGGCATTGTAGGTCTCGGTGGTGTTGAGGTTCAGCAGATACTGCTTCATGCCACCCACCGAGCGGTCAATCGACATGTTGTTGTCGTTCAGGATGATGAGCAGGTCGTTGGGCGACGACGATACGTTGTTCAACCCCTCGAAAGCCAGTCCGCCACTCATGGCACCGTCGCCAATCACTGCCACCACCTTGGGCGGTGTCTGCTGCTGCCTGCCTGCCACCTCGGCGGCGACAGCCATTCCCAAGGCGGCAGAGATGGAGTTGCTGGCATGACCGCACATGAACGTGTCGTAGGGGCTCTCCTCCGGGGTGGGGAAGGGATGAATGCCGTGCAGTTTGCGGTTGGTGCAGAACTGCTCGCGGCGCCCGGTCAGAATCTTATGTCCGTAGGCCTGATGCCCTACATCCCACACGATGCGGTCGTAAGGAGTATCGTACACATAGTGCAGAGCCACAGTCAGTTCCACGGCACCCAGGCTCGATGCCAGGTGGCCGGGATTGACCGACAGCTCGTTCACGATGTCGCGCCTGAGTTCTTCACAAACCTCAGGCAATTGGTCGACTTGCAGCTTTCGCAAGTCATCGGGATATTTTATGTGGGGCAACAGTCTGAAGTCGCCTTCCATCTGTTGCTCCTTGTGGTTTTTCTCTTGTTCTGTCATTAGCATGATGCTATTTCCGCTGCGAAGTTACGCTTTTTTAGTGAGAAATCAAAATCTTTCGATGTTTTTCGTTTGCTTATGTCATAAGAATGATGTATCTTTGCATGAAATTTATGAAATACGGAATTATTGGAACTGGAGCCATCGGTGGCTTCTATGGTGGAAAACTGGCGCATGCCGGGATGGATGTGCACTTCTTGTTGCACAAGGATTATGAATATGTGTGCGAGCATGGCTTGCAGGTTGACTCGTGCGACGGTTCGTTTCATCTTGACCATGTGAATGCCTATCGGCAGACGGCCGATATGCCCGTGTGCGATGTGGTGTTGGTGTGCCTCAAGTCGGTGAACAATCATCTGCTGAGCGAATTGCTGTCGCCCCTGCTCGGCAGCCATACGGTAGTGGTGATGATAGAAAACGGCATCGGCATTGAAGACGATGTGCAGCAGATGTTCCCCGAAGTACAGCTGGTAGCCGGTCTGGCTTTCATCTGCTCGGCCAAGACAAAGCCCGGACTGGTGAACCATCAGTGCTATGGCAGCATCAATCTGGCCAACTACTCCTGCCGTGATGCAGACCGTATGCAACAGCTGGTGGCCGACTTTGTGGCTGCCGGCATCAACACCCGCCAGGTGGAATACCATGAGGCGCGCTGGAAGAAGGCCGTGTGGAACATGCCGTTCAACGGAATGACCGTGGCGCTGAACACCAGCACCGACCAACTGCTGAAGAACTCGTTCACGCGGAAGCTCATTCACGACCTGATGATGGAGGTCATTGGCGCGGCCCGCCATCTTGGCGTGCAGAACATCGATGCTTCGTTTGCCGAGAAGATGCTGATGACCACCGACGCCATGGTACCCTATTCGCCCAGCATGAAGCTCGATTACGACTATCACCGTCCCTTGGAGATAGAGTATCTTTACTCGCGTCCTATCGCCGAGGCGCGGAAAGCAGGATATAGCATGCCCAAGTTGGAGATGCTTGAGGCAGAGCTGAAATTCCTGGCAAGCAAGAATAAGCGTCAGGGCGCCTGATGTCAGAAAAAATGACAAACCCTAAACTCTAAATATATGAAAAGAATTGTAAGTATTGTGTGTGTGATGTGCGCTTGCCTGACAAGCTTTGCACAAGGAGGAATCTCCCCACAGATGCTGAAGCAGATTCAGCAGAGTCAGAAACAAACCGCTGCCGACCGTGCCATTGGCAATGCCATTGCCGCCAATGCCATCGACAACCTGGCTAAGAACCATGAGACTGCCCGCCAGTTGGACACCTATTTCAATGTGGAGACCAAGAAACAGAGCATCAGCGACCAGAAGAGCTCAGGCCGTTGCTGGATGTTCTCCGGATTTAATGTGCTGCGCTCTAATTTCGCTCAGAAGACCGACTCGCTCACCGTCGAGTTCTCACAGGCCTACCTCTTCTTCTGGGACCAGTTGGAAAAGGCCAACCTCTTCCTGCAGGGCGTCATCGATACCGGCAAGAAACCCATCGACGATCAGCGCGTTCAGTTCTTCTTCCATCATCCCGTGAGCGACGGCGGCACCTTCTGTGGCGTGGCCGACCTGACAGCCAAATACGGACTGGTGCCCAAGGCCGTGATGCCCGAGTCGTTCTCCAGCGACAACACCTCGAAGATGGCCACTCTCATCAAGTCGAAACTGCGTGAGCAAGGACTCCAATTGCGCGACATGGTGGCCAAGGGCAAGAAACAAAAAGAGATAGAGGCTGTCAAGACCGAGATGCTGGGCGTCATCTATCACATGCTCTCGCTGACCATCGGACAGCCGCCCATGGAGTTCACCTATGCCTTCACCAACAGCCGCGGACGCGCTGTGACCGCTCCGAAGACCTACACGCCGCAGAGCTTCTATAAAGAGGTGGTGGGCGACGACCTGAACGGTACTTTCATCATGGTGATGAACGACCCGCGACGTGACTACTACAAGACTTATGAGGTCGACCTCGACCGCCACATGTACGACGGACACAACTGGAAATACCTCAATCTGCCGATGGACGACATCGAGAAGCTGGCCATCGCTGCCCTCAAAGACGGCCGCAAGCTCTACAGCTCTTACGATGCAGGCAAGTTCCTCGACCGTAAGCGCGGCTATGCCGACATCAACAACTTCGATTACGGCTCGCTCTTCGGTACAACCTTTACCATGAATAAGGCCCAGCGTATCGCCACTTTCGACAGTGGCTCCACCCATGCCATGACGCTGACTGCCGTCGACCTCGACGCCCAGGGCAATCCCCGCAAGTGGAAAGTGGAGAACTCTTGGGGACCGTCGTGGGGCGAGAATGGCGGTTGTGTCATCATGACTCCTGAGTGGTTCCGCGAGTATATGTTCCGTCTGGTGGTCGACAAGAAGTATGTCTCTCCCGAGATGCTGCGCCAGTTCGAGCAGAAACCCGTCATGGTTGTTCCCGAGGATCCTCTCTTCAACGAGGATGAGTATTGATAGGCTTCATTAAGTCTAAACCATTTAATACCAGCGAGATAAACAAATTATGTTTGTTTGTCTCGCTGGTGTTTTATCCCTTTATGGACCGATATGTCTGAGTTCAAAGCTGGTCTTACAGCATCTCGCACTCGGCAACTCTGTGATGCCATGGCGGTCACCAAAGATTTGATGGCAAACTTACTCCTTGCCGCTGGCGGTAGAGGTGGTATCAGTACAGGCGGTGGCGGTTCCAATAGTGAACTTACCAATTGGGACGGTACGAAGAAAAAGACTGGTTGGGGAATATGATAAATTGGGCCAATAATGAATTCCTTTATCAAATCTAAATTCAATTTTTTATCATCTTTAGGGTATTTGTAAGGTACTTGTTCCTATGATGCATTTGTTTTATCTTTGCATCATCATTATAAAAGATGACACAAATAATATGATTCAGGTTAATTATTTCAACGGTTCTTATAGCAGAGCCAACAAGGTAAGTCCAAAGGATTTTGGGCAAGTGGGTAAAGCCATTATTATGGCAAGTAATGAGGGATGGCCTTATCAAGGCAAGCCTGATGATATGGCGAGAGACGCAATCTGTCATATCAATGGGAAACTGGGCTTCGAGATAGGAGCTTTTCCTGTAGTTCTTGACAGCAAGAGCGGAACAGATGTTGAAGGCAAAGTCTATACAACAGAAGTCGTATTCCAAGCTGTATTCTAAACTCAACAGAGAAGGTGTAGCCGTGAAATCTACACCTTCTCGGTCTATTCATATACTTGCTGTAGTAAATCTTTTGCGTATTGGTTACCCTGTGCTGCCGCTTTTTGCCACTAGTATTTGGCTTGTTCTATGTCTTGGGGAATGATTATTTTATCATATTCATAATCAATATCTGTGTCACTTATTGACTCAAATTTTGGCTCTATGTCGTAATCCAAATGTGACTTGTTTCCTATTTTGTTACTTCAACTGGTGGCTGTGAATGTACGCCTTGACGGCACGTTGCACTTCTGCCCTTTTAGTTTCGTCGGGTACCAGTTTGTAGATGGGAATCAGGTGGTCTTCCTGCAGCCAAGCAAGCGACAGATTGGTTTTGTCTTTGCATGACTGGTTCCACCAGTTGGCGATGGCAGCATATGATTCTTCTGACGGTATGAGAAAGTTAGCTAAAGCTGCCGAAAGCTGTTGTGTAGCCCCACCATGAAATTGGCAGGAAATCGCACCGCCCTTGGTGCCCTTGCGGTCGGTAATGCCCCAGAATATGGGGTGATAGACTTCGTTTATGCGGCGGAACATACTTGCCGTAAAACGGTCAGCATTGCGGGTGTTGGCTTTCAGGCCAGAGCGGTAGAGCGATAGGATGTTCACTCCCATATCAGCCTTCTTCAGCACGTGGGTGCCGAAACGTTCCACGATGCGCTCAGCACTCTCCTCAGCCAGTGCCCTTTTGAACTCGTCGGTCAGCATCCGCTCCAACTGGGCATTGGATGGACTTATGGGCATGTTAAGACGGTGGCTGTAGACGATGTAGCGGTCCATATACATCAAGAACGAATAGTTATCGCCACGCTCCGAGGCATCTTTAAACAGCAGATTGTTCGTAAATGTTCCAGCAAAATAGACATCGCCAGGTTCACCCTCCAGCGCGAATCCCAATCCCTTGCGCAGTCCATCGAGGAATCCCCAGGCATTGTCAACTCCACTAACCATAGCGCCCGCGCCACTGAAAACAGCCATCTTCGGTTGGTTGCTCTCGTCGAACTTGCTCAGGTCTATCACGTTCTCACGCAGGCAATCGTTGCTGAGATAGGCTCCCGTCACGTCATAGCCCGACCCCAGATAGGTCTTGTCCTTCAGTGGGGCGTCGGCTATAAGGCTGGTTGCTGCCTCTTCTTCTGGTATGGGCACTTCGTCAGAGAGAGTTAGCCTGTCTTCGTTTACAACCAGTACGACAACCATATCGCCGTCCTCTTCATTAGTGATGACCTCGTTGCCAAGCTTTGCACTGATGACGTGGATAGCATTACCCCCCATCATCTGCTCCCCATTGTCGGTAGTTTCAAAAGCGAATGTCAGATGTGCAGTTTTCCCATCGACAGTAATAGTCATCGTGGATGTTCCTGTGCCGAGGTGCTTATCTTCGTTATACCTTATATCCCGCTCGTCGGGTAAATCAGCATTGAACTTAAAATACGTTATCCCGTCCTCTGTCAGTCTTTCTGTCGAAACGTATTGCTTCGACAGGTTGCCATAGATTTTCAGTGAGCTGAACATGTCGGTCAGGCCGCCAAGGTCGTTGCCATCTGTATCTGTCAACACCAATTTCACTCCGTTGAATATGGCCGACCGGTGTGCTGGTTGGTATTCTTGTCTTACTTCTTCATTGTCGTTGCTGCAAGAGGCGAGGGAGAGAATGGCAGCGCACATCACAAAGATGTTTCTCCAAGTTTTCATTGTTTTCATTTCTTTATCTATTCTGTTGCTAATATTTCTACTATTAGAAACGCAGTGAAGCAGGAAATCTTGCATCATTGGGCATTAAGCTTGCCTAATCCACTGGGCATAGAGAAAGCGTGAACAACCCCTATCTTTCCCTCGTGGCTGTAGGAAGTGCCATAATTGTCAGATAAGTTTCGTCCACGCTATAACGTGAACGCTCACCTTATCCATTCTCTGACAATTATTCCTTGAAACTTCCTACATTTCGAGGTCCTTGAATGAGATAGCGAACGCCATTTCTCTTGCCCATAATGTCTTTGGAAACCGCTGTAATGCGAAATCCTTTTGCAAAGGTACAACAAATTACTGAAAAGTGGCATACTAATGCCCTACCTTTTATATATTATTTGCAGCAGGAATAAGTTTGTCGAACCCGCCAACGAATCGCCTTTGACCGTCTCAGACCGCCTGGTTTGTTTGGCTAAAAAAATAGTTAATATTTGCGTAAGTGGCTGATAATCAGTTTTGAGTTAAGTTTTCAACGAGGACGAGTAAAGACGGCTACCTACATCGTCAACCCTAGCCGATGGCAGCATGAGACATCATCCGATGACGCTGCCATCGGTTTTTTTTGTTGTTTTTCTTCCTCTTTCCGATTTTTAGTTGTATCTTTGCAGCACCTTAGGCAGGAAACCTTCCTAAGAGAGGCAGCAATGACAACTGTGTCAGCGCTGTGGACGAATCAAAAACAGAACGTATGAAAATGACAAAAAAAATCTTCATTTCCTTGTTGCTGATGGTCTTCGCCCCATTAGCAGGCATGGCTCAGGACAATGTTGAGGCCGAAGTAGAGGTCACCGTGTTGAGCAAATACCTCTGGCGTGGTCAGCAGAAGGGCGGTGTCAGCCTGCAACCCGGTGCAACGCTCTCATGGAAAGGCGCTTTCGTGAATGTGGAGGGCAACAAAGGATTCAACCGCGAGGACGAGGAAGAACTCGACATCAACATCGGCTATCAGTTCCCCTTCGGCCTGAACGTCGGACTGTCGGACATGTGGAACTATGAGGACCGCAACCACGGACAGTATTTCTTATACAAGGACAAGGAGACTTCCCACCAGCTGGAGGGAAACATCGGCTACTCCTGCCGTTACTTTGACCTGCAGGCCTACTGCATGTTCTGGGGTAACGACTATAAACTCGATGGCAGCCGGGCCTACTCCACCTACGTCGAGCTGGCCGTCCCCTTCAAGTTGGGCGGACTGGACTGGACCGTCTCTGCGGGTATGACACCTATGGAGAGTGCCGGAGCATACACCACACTTTACGATGAGAAAGGTCAGGAGGAAGGCTGGGAGCGTAATTACTTCTATGCCGACGGTCCGGCATGTGTGTCGGCAGTATTGAGAGCCCAGAAAGAGTTGCGTTATAAAAGCATAGAGATTCCCGTGTTTGTGGAGTTGAACACCAATCCGTATATGAAGACAGCAGCTTTCCTGGCCGGATTCACCTTCAAACCGTTCTGATAGCATCCCCTACAGGACAGAGTTCATCAAAATACATACGTTCGAAGGAAGTCAATCTTCTTTCGAACGTTCTTTTTTTCGGCGCTCCATTCTCGTTATTTTGTTGGTGCAATTAGGCATTCATTACACTCCAATTAGGCATTAATTAGACTCCAATTAGGCATTAATTAGACTCTAATTAGGCATTAATTGCACTCTAATTAGGCATTAATTAGCATGCAATTAGGCATTATGAGAAAAACTGGGTTGATGGAAGTGAAAATGACCATGCTTTTATGCTTGAAAATCTCGATTCCAGGTGAATGAACAAAAGTTATTTTGTCCTCTTTTTTCTTAATTCTCTAGTGGTCGAATTGTGCGGAAATTCCCTTTGTTTCCTCTCCATTTTCCCAACTCCTCAGGCTCCTTTATTCTGAGTCAGTTTCCTCTTCTTCCCTCATGTCGGGAATAGGGCGGAGGGGATTCTCTTTGGCTCCCAGCTTCCTCAGTTCGCGGGCAGGCACGAGAATGCTTTGATGGCCGTCGAGTTTCTTGCGGGTGTTATCGTAGGCTTGCTGCACTTTTTGCAGTTTGTCGCCGATGTCCTCATAGCGCTTGATGAAGTCGCCGACGCGGTCGAGCAGTTCGTTGGCATAGCCATAGACTTTCTCCTGGTTGACGGTCTGTCGCTGCTGGGTCCACGCAATCTGCAACATGCGCAATACGGCAAACAGGTTTTGCTCGCCCGTGATGAACACTCGTTTGTCGAATGCCTGCGACCACAGGTCGGTGTCGTTGGTCAGTGCCAGCAGCAAGGCTGCCTCCTGGGGCACGAACATAATGACATAATCGAGGGTGATGCGGGTCTTGTTGATGTATTTGCTGTAGTCTTTGCGCGAGAGTTCTTCCACATGCTTGCGAATGCTTCCGATGTGCTCAGCCAGATAACGCTTGCGCTGGTTGTCGTCCTCGGCATTCACATAGTTGATGAAGGCTGTCAGCGACACCTTCGAGTCGATAATGACATCTTTATGGTCGGGGTAGTGGAGAATGACGTCGGGAATCATCTTCTCGTTGGTGTCCTCATGGCGCACGGCATTGCCATATTCATCGCGTATCATCTGCTGCAGGTCGTATTCCTCGCCCCGGTTGAATCCGAAGCGCTCGAGCAGCATGTCGAGCTTCATCTCGCCGAAGTTACCTTGCACCTTGGGTCCGCTCTGCAATGCTTTCGACAGTCGGTCGGCTTCCACACCGATGTTTTGCGTAGCCTCGTGCATCTGGCGCAGCTGCTCGGAGAGCGTGGCTGTGTTCTTGTTGTAGGCATCGCGGTTGTCGTCCATGGCCCGTTTCATCTCGCTGATGGTTTCCTTCAGCGGGTTGATGATGGCGCCCATCTGGCTCTGATTGGTCTCATCGAGTTCCTTAGAACGCTGGCGCAGCAGTTGCTCGGTGGTCGTTTTCAGTTGCTCTTGCACAAGGTTCAGGCGCTCGCCCAGCTGACGGTCCATCTGCTCTTTCATTTCTGTTTTCTCGCGCTCAAAGCGTCCGTTCATCTCGTCCACCTGCCGTTGGTGGCGGGCATTCAGCTCGTCGACCATTTGCTGGTGGCGCGTTTTCTCGTCGTTTTCCTGCTGTTCGTGGCGGCTGATGATGCCCTCGATCTGCTGTTCGTAGCGTCCGTTGACCTCTTCCACATGTCGGCTGTGAGCATCGCGTTCCTCAGTGAGACGGGCCGACAGTTGCTCCAGCTCGCTCAGTTTCACGGCCAGGTCGCTGGCCAGTTGCGACTTCTGGGCAGTCAGCAGGTTGGTCTTCCGCTGGCTGATGAGATAAACGACGGCTGCTCCCACGAGCAGCCCTATGATGGCTAAGAGTGTTTCTATCATGCTACAAAGATAATCATTCTGTTTGAGTTTTCGGCCAATTCACCAAAAAAAGTTTCTCCGAGGCCCGCGTGAATGCCGTGTAGAGCCAGTGGATATAGTCGGGCGTGAGCATGTCATCCGTCATATAACCCTGGTCGACATACACATGGGCCCACTGACCGCCCTGCGCCTTGTGGCAAGTCACGGCATAGGCGTATTTCACTTGCAGCGCATTGTAGTGGCGGTCCTCCTTCATGCGCTTCAAACGGTCTTGCTTCAGCGGTATGTCGGCATAGTCCTCCATCACGGCATTGAACAGCTGTTCGCCCTGCTCGCGGGTCAGCGACGGTGACTCGGAGGTCAGCGAGTCGCAGATGACGGTGGCCTGCAGCTCGTAGTTGTCGTAGTCGGGCAGCTGCAGCCACACATCAGCGAAGTGGAAGCCATACAGTTGGCGGTTGTTGCGCACCCTGACGATGCGTGCCCGGTCGCCATTGGCGATGAAAGAGATGGTCTGATCGCCCTGTCCCCAGTAGTAATTGTTCTTCACGATCATCAGCATGTCGCCCGTGGTGAGTTCCTCCTCGCGTCCCAGGATGGTGTTGCGAATGCCCTGATTGTAGATGTTAGCCCGTTTGTTGCTGCGCGTAACGACCATGGTCTCGTCGATGCCCACCTCGCTGTAGCTGCTGTTCATCTGCTCTATGAGCTCGTCGCCCGGCACCCTCACAATGTCGGCAAACCCCCGGAAGCGGATGAGCGGCAGCTGCGTCATCTCGTCGTGTGTGATCATCTGGCGCACCACGGTGGCATTGTACAGGATGCCGGAATCCTGGCTCTGTCGCAACACCTCGTTCAAGTCGCACTCGTGCACATGAAGACCATACTGGCGGAGCACCGCAGCCATGAGTGCCGGCGACTCTTCGGCACCCACAGGAGGCAGCTGGGCCTTGTCGCCGATGAGCATCATGCGACAGTTCTGACCGCCGTAGACGAATTGTATGAGGTCGTCGAGCAGCTGTCCGCTGGCAAAAATGCTTTCTCCGAAGGCGGCAGCGTTGCTGACCATTGAGGCTTCGTCGATGACGAACAGTGCATTTTGAAGGCTGTTGAAGTTCAGGCCGAAGCTGCCGTCGAGTGATTTCTGGCGGTAGATGCGGCGGTGAATGGTGTAGGCATTGTGCCCGGCATGCAGTGAAAACACCTTTGCGGCCCGTCCCGTAGGTGCCAGCAGCACCACCTTCTGCTGCAGTCTCACCATGGTTTTTACGATGGCGGCTGCCAACGATGTCTTACCCGTACCCGCCGAACCTCGCATGATCATTACTGCGTGGGCGTCACGATCGGCCATGAAACCCGCAAACACACGCATGGCATTTTCCTGCTCTGCGGTGGGTGTCAGACCGAACGACTGGCGTATTTGATAGATAAGTTCGTCGGTAATCATACGATTCTTGCTTAAAATTTTGCCGTTTATTCAGATTTTTGTATTTTTGCACGGACAAAAGTAATATAAAAAAATGAAATATAAGTCGAATTACAAAATAAATCTTCTGCTGGCAGCCATCGTGCTGTTTCTGTTGCTCATCTGTTACCTGAGTGTCACAAGGCAGATCAAGGCCGACAACGAAGTGCAGCAGCAGGAACAGGCTGCCGAGCAACAAATGGAAGAGCAATTCATCAATATGTCAGAAGAACATGCAACAGACAGTGTCCAATAGCCATCTCCAGCGCCGGCCGCGGCTCACCATCCGCATTGGCCGCAAGAGCATGTCGTTTGCCGTGGCCAGTGCTGCTGCCGACAACCAGCTACTCTTTGAGCCCTATACCGTGAAGAGCGGCATCTCGATGGCCGCCAACCTGCGCGAGGCATTCCGGACCTCTGATATGCTGGCGCAAGGCTATGACAGGGTGATGGTGATGATCGATACGCCTGCACTGATGATTCCCATCGAGGAGTTCGACGAAGAGCATTGCGAGGAACTCTATTGGCATGCTTTCACCCGGCAGAGTAACGATGTGGTGATGCATAATGTGTTGCCAGGACTGAATGCCGTGGCGGTGTTTGCTGTTAACAAAGACCTGAAACTGGTCATCGACGACCATTTCAGCGATGTCAAGATGATGGTGGCCAGCTCGTCGGTATGGAACCATCTCTATCAGCGCAGCTTTACTGGCAACCGCCGGAAGCTGTATGGCTATTTTCATGACAAGCAGCTCGACATCACTTGTTACGAGAAGAGCAGGTTTAAGTTCTGTAACACCTACGAGGTGGACCGATACATGGATGCCGTCTATTTTCTGCTCTATGTGTGGAAACAACTGGGTTTCGACGCGAAGAAAGACGAACTGCATCTTTGCGGTTCTATCATCGAGAGAGACTCACTGCTCGCTGAGCTGAGAAAATATGTACAGAACGTGTATGTCATCAATCCCTCTGCCGATTTCAACCGTGCGCCCATCACCCAGATCAAAGGTCTTCCATACGATGTGATGACTTATTACGTGAAAGGCAGATAATGGGTGATGGAACGTAGGTAATCAGAGAAAAACAACACGATGCGTATTATTACAGGAAAATATAAGGGTCGTCATTTCGACATTCCGCGTTCTTTCAAGGCACGGCCGACCACCGATTTTGCCAAAGAGAATATTTTTAATGTGCTGAACGGCTACATGGATTTGGAAGGGACTACCGCACTCGACCTCTTTGCGGGTACGGGCAGCATCACCCTCGAGTTGATCTCGCGAGGATGTAGCAGGGTGGTGTGCGTCGAGGCCGACCGCGACCATCACCGCTTCATCTGCGACTGTCTGACGAAGTTGGGTTGGAAAGCTGAAGGCGGAAGGACGGGCAGAAACACCTCCGTGGCAGGACAATCCGTCCAATCAGCGACTGCGGAACAAGCAACGGAGTCTACAGTGCCTTCCTTCCCCGATGTCATTCCTTTGCGAGGCGATGTGTTCCGTTTCATCAAGGGCAGTCATCAGCAGTTCGATTTCATTTTTGCCGACCCGCCCTATGCCTTAGACAAATTGTCGTCGATTCCCGATCTTGTTTTTGCCAACAACCTGCTCATGCCCGATGGCATCTTCGTCTTCGAGCATGGCAAGAACAACGATTTCTCGCACCACCCTCATTTCGTGGAGCACCGCACCTACGGCAGTGTCAATTTTTCTCTTTTCAGGGTGTGATGATTGAAAAGGTACATCTTTGATGGTATGACACACAAGAAAACTCTGATCAGTTTGTTGGCAGCCTTGTTGCTCTTGGTGCTGGCGGTTGCCGTCTGGCGATGGTTCGTCAGGCCCACAAACATATTGGTGGTGAATGCGCTAAAGGCACAACAGGCCGACTTCGTCTTGAACAACGACAGCCGCCACATCCGCGTGGACTGTATTGACACCGAACAGATGGAGAGTCTGGACGGCTACGATGCCGTGGTCTTATATGGCAGGAGGCTCTTTCTCAGTGAGGAGCAGATGGGGGAGCTGAGACGGGTGGCGAAGAAAGGAGTCCTCATCTTCACAAAAACACTGAAGAGCAGCAGCTTCACCATCGACGAGAACCTCTCTAAAGAGCAGGTGGCAAAGCTACAGGCTTACTTCGACAATGAGAACCGGCAGAACTTCCGCAACGGCCTGCGATTTCTGCGACATATTGCCACACCCCTACGCTGGGGCGACCAGGAATACGGCGAGCCGATGGACCTGATGAGGAACATGTTCTATCACCGGGCTTACGGCCATTACTTCAAGCATGCCGACGAACTGACAACCTATCTGCGCACCCACCACCTCTACAACGAGGGGGCTCCGCGGCTGGCGCTCATCTCGGGCGTGACCTTCCCCATGGAGGGCAACCGCGAGCATGTGGACACGCTCATCTCGCTGTTCACGCAAGAGGGCTTTAATGTGTATCCGCTGACTGCCATCGGCAAAAGGCGCGAGCACATGATGATGGAACTGAAACCCGACGCCGTGGTCTATATGGCCATGGGACGGCTGGGCAACGACACGCTGGTGAACTGGCTCTACCAGCACAACATTCCGCTGTTTGCGCCATTCCCCCTGTCGATGTCGCACGACGAGTGGATGGACGAGCACAAGGCCATGCCCTCGGGATCGAAGAACGCGCGCATCGTGATTCCCGAGATTGACGGCGGCATGTCGCCCTACTGCATCGGCACACAGAACAAAGACGCCAAGGGATATTACCGCCGTACTGCCGAGGTGGAGCGCTGCCGGGCACTGGTGGACCACGTGAAGCGGTACATGGCCCTTCGCACCAAGCGGAACCAGGAGAAACGCATCGCCATCGGCTACTTCAAGCGCCCGGGAAAGGATGCCCTGCTGGCCAGCGGCATGGAGGTGATACCATCTATGTATCACTTCCTGAAACGACTGCGTGCCGAAGGCTACAACGTGAACGGGCTGCCGGCGACGCTCGAGGCTTTTGCCCGAGAGGTAAAGACCGAGGGCATTGTGCTGGGCTCGTATGCACGGGGGGCACAAGAGGCGTACATGCGCAAGGGCCATCCGCTGTGGCTCACCAAGAAACAATATGAGACATGGGCCACCGAGGTGGTGCCGAAGAAGAAATACGAGGAGGTGAAGCGCCACTACGGCGAGGCACCAGGCAGTCTGCTGACGCGGGGCGACAGCATGGCCGTGGCCTGCATACGCTATGGCAATGTGCTGCTGTTCCCACAGCCGCGCCCCGCCCTGGGCGACGACGACTTCAAGCTGGTGCACGGGGTGGACGTACCGCCGCCCCACAGCTATCTGGCACCTTATTTATATATGCTGAGAGGGTTCAAGGCCGACGCGCTCATCCACTTCGGCACACACGGCAACATGGAGTATCTGCCCGGACGCGACGCCGGCATGAGACGCGACGACTGGAGTGCCATGCTGGTGGGCAACCTGCCGCACTTCTACTTCTACACCACGGGCAATGTGGGCGAGAGCATCATTGCCAAGCGCCGCAGCCATGCCACGCTGCTGACCTATCTCACTGCTCCTTACGCCGAGAGCGGACTGCGCCAGAAATATGCCGCCCTGCTGGCCGACATCCATCGCGCCGTGGAGGGTGGCTGCAGCAACCGGTCGTTGGTGATGAGCATCAAACGGCGCGTCACACAGGAAGGACTCCACCGGGAACTGAACCTCGACGGCAATCTCAACACGCCCTATACAGAGAGCGAGCTGGAACGCCTGGATGCCCACTTGGAAGAGCTCTCGAACGAGAAGATGCAGGGAGCCTACTACACCATGGGACAACCCTACAGCGAGCAAGACCTGCGCAACACGGTGATGGCCGTGTGTGCTGATCCGACAGCCTACGAGATGGCACGGCGCGACCGCGACCAGGGACGCATCACCACCCAGCAGTTGCAGAACTATGCCTACGTGGCCCATCACTACCTGCCCAGGGCACGCCAGCAGATTCTGGCCGAGATAGCCGGAGCGGCGAGGCCCACGGCAAAGCAAGCCGACGGAAAGGGGAAAGCCGCGACGACAGACCGCGCACATTCGCCACGCGAGGTATATCAGCTGCTCATCGCCTCTACGCATGTCGAGATAGACAATATGGTGCGTGCGCTGAACGGCGGAACCGTAGAGCCGGCACCTGGCGGCGACCCCGTACTGAATCCGAACGTGCTGCCCACGGGACGCAACATGTACAGCATCAACCCCGAGAACACTCCCGACCCACAGGCATGGGAAGACGGCAAACGGCTGGCCGAGAACACGCTGCAGCGCTATAAAGCACAGCACGGACAATGGCCGCGCAAGGTGAGCTATACGTTCTGGGCCGGCGAGTTTATCAACACACAAGGAGCCACCATCGCCCAGGCCCTGTGGATGCTGGGCGTAGAGCCCACGCGCGACGCCGAGGGACGCATCAGCGACTTGCGGCTGGTGCCGCGCGAGCAGCTGGGCCGTCCGCGGGTGAACGTACTGGTGCAAGTGAGCGGACAGCTGCGCGACATTGCCGGATCGCGCCTGCGCCTGATTACCGACGCAGTGAAGCTGGCCTCTGCCGCCGACGACGAGAACGACAACTACGTGCACGAGGGAACACTCGACCAGGAGAAGCAACTCGTGGGCAAGGGCATGACACCCAAACGGGCCCGCGAGCTGGCCACCATGCGTGTGTTCGGACCAGTGAACAATGGCTACAGCACGGGCATGATGAACTATATTGAACGAAGCGGCACATGGGACAAAGCCTCGGAACTGGCCGAGGGCTACCTGAACAATATGGGCGCCATTTATGGCGACGACGAGAACTGGGGCGGTTTTGAGAAAGACCTCTTTGCCGCCGCACTCAACCAGACCGACGTGGTGATACAGCCAAGGCAGAGCAACACGTGGGGACCGCTGTCGCTCGACCATGTGTATGAGTTCACGGGCGGCCTGTCGCTGACGGTGAAGACGCTCACCGGCAAAGAGCCCGAGGCTTATATGGCCGACTACCGCAACCGCAGCAACCGCCGGATGCAAGACACGCGCGAGGCCGTGGCCGTAGAGGCAAGGACAACCCTGCTCAACCCCACCTATATCAAGGAGCACATGAAGGGCGACGAGGGCACCGCACAACAGTTTGGCGAGATGTTCCGCAACATCTTCGGATGGAATGCCACTCGCCCGTCGGCCGTCGACAAAGAACTCTATAACGATCTCTACCGACTCTATGTGGCCGACGAGCAGCAACTGGGCATCCGACAGTATTTCCAGCGGGTGAACCCTGCCGCCCTGCAAGCCATGACGGCCGTGATGATGGAGAGTGCGCGCAAGGGATACTGGAAACCCAACAGCGAGCAACTGAAGACCACCGCCCAACTGCATGCCGACATCACTCGCGAGAGCGGGGCTGCCTGCACCGACTTTGTGTGCAACAACGACAAGCTGCAGGACTACGTCGCACAACAGCTGGACGGCAAGCGAAAGAACGACTATCAACGCGACATGACCCAGGTGAAGGAAACGGCATCGGGACAGAAAGACATGGTGCTGAAAGAGACGAAAGACCAGTCGGCAAAGAGCCGCCAGCAAGCGGTGAAAGACGGTCTGATGGTGGCTGCTGCCGTGGTAGTGGCGATGCTGCTCTTGGCGGTATGGCTGAGGAGAGGGAGAAGAGGGATGAAAGGATGAAGGAGAAGAGGGATGCAAGGGAGCAGAAGGATGAAGGAGGGGAAGGAGAAGGAGAAGAGGGATGCAAGGGAGCAGATGGATGAAGAAGGATGAAGAAGTGAAGAAGTAAAAGATATATGACAACTGTTATACTCATATTAGCCTGCATCGTGACGGTCAGCTGCTTGCTGAAAGTCAGTATGATGAGCACTCGGACACAATGCGTGGTGGCCGTGGCCTATGGCCTTTTTGCGTGGCTGTCGATGGGATGGATGACGGAAGTGTCCCATGATATGTTCACGCAACTGCTGACCGCACGCCCCACCCGACTGAACATCGGCGTGTGCATCACCCTCGAGGCAATGGTGATGATGGCGTGGTGCTTTCGCTCCCCTCTCCCCTCTCACTCGTCACCTCTCCCCTCTCACCTCTTGTCCTTCTACCCGGGATTGCTGTTTGCCGCCGCCATCAGTTTTGTGCAGGCACAGATGCTGTGGCTACTGCCCGGCAGCGACTTCACGTTGCTGGCATGGCTGTCGGCCCTGGGCGTGATGCTGCTCATCATGGGAGGCAGCAGACTGTTGCGCTGGCTGACGGGAAGCGATGCCCAGCGCAAGGAGATGCTCTTCATCGTCAATCTGCTGGCGCTGCTCTTGTGCATCATCATCACGGGAGGGTAAATACGATGATGTGGAATCATTCGATGATGTAAAAATATTCGATGATGTGGAATCATTCGATTGTGTGAAATTATTATCCATAGAATATGCAAACGATATCAAACATCCTCTTCTGGATTTCCAACGGACTGTTGGTGCCAGTGGTTATTTTGCTGCTGCTGTTCTTTGTGCGCGCCATCGTGCTGGCAGCAGGTTTCTTCGGCGAGTACTACCGCCGGAAGACTATTCTGCAGGCCACAAAGTTCATCAATTCGGCCTGTCGCGACGACATTGTCAAAGGCATTGGCGCACTGGCCGAACAGCCAGGCAGCATTTATGTGGACCGGCTGAAAGACATGCTGGCCCATCACGACAATGCAGCCTACTGTGAGCGGCTGGTCAGCAACTATGAGGTGGATGCGGCCAAAGAGCTCTCCGGCTCGCGCATCCTGATGAAGTTAGGCCCTATGCTTGGACTGATGGGAACACTCATCCCCATGGGCCCGGCACTCGTAGGACTGGCTGCCGGCGACATCTCGTCGATGGCCTACAACATGCAGGTGGCCTTTGCCACGACCGTGGTAGGCATGCTCATCGCAGCCGTAGGAGTGGCTACGCTGCAAGTGCGCCAGCGCTGGTATGCCCGCGAGCTGAACAACCTGGAATATGTGAAAACAATGCTCTGCCATGAGAAGGAATAGACTGCTCGATAGTGGTGACGACGATCCCATGCAGACCGTCGCCAACCTGTTTGATGTGGCCATGGTGTTTGCCGTGGCGCTGATGGTGGCGCTTGTCACGCGATTTAACATGCAGGAGATCTTCGGGAAGGAAGACTTCACCATGATAAAAAACCCTGGCAAGGATAACATGGAGATTATCACTCGCCAGGGAAAGGAAATCAAACGCTACAAAGCCAGCGACGAGCAGAACGCCACGGGCAAACGCGGCCGTAAGGTGGGCATCGCCTATGAGTTGGAGAACGGAGAGATTATCTATGTGCCCGAATGACCTTAAAAGAGTAGCCTAAAAATAAAAGGAGCGCAGCCACTCGTCTTCTGTTTCCTGCAGGCAAGGTTTGCGCGACTAGCTTTCTGACCTGCCGGTAGTCTTACCATAGCTTGAACTCTATTTCCAGCTGCCTTACCATGGCTTGAATTCTATCTCCAGCTGCCGCCACAATGGCTGTTGCTGACGGGCACTGGCTGGATTGGATACCGACAGACCCAGCAGGCGGATGGGGTGCGACGCGTTGATCTCCACTTCCTTGAGCAGCAGCTTGGCCAGCGGCAGTATGTCGTCTTTCGAAAGGAGTGCCTTGTCGTGGGTAAGACTGCGCGTGACTTGCTGAAAATCGGCAAACTTGATTTTCAGGGTGAGGGTCTTTCCCTCGAATCCGTCTTTCTCAAGCCTTCTCACCAGTTCGAGCACGGCATGATAGAGTTCAATGGTAACGGCAGCGGGCTCGTGAATGTCTTTGAGGAATGTCTGTTCGCATCCCACCGATTTCCGCTCGTGATAAGTCTCTACGGGCCGGTGGTCGATGCCGCGGGCAAAGTTGTAGAGCACAGGTCCCATCTTGCCGAACACCTCCTGCAGGTGCTTGAGCGACACCTGCCGCAGGTCGGCCCCGGTGAAAATACCCATGTAGTGCATCTGCTGTGCCGTCTTCGGACCTACGCCCCAGAAATTCTCAATCTTCAGTTTGTCGATAAAGCTGAGGGCCACGTCGGGGTGGATGGTGCAGATGCCGTCGGGCTTACGGTAGTCGGAGGCTATCTTTGCCAGGAATTTGTTGTAAGAGATGCCGGCTGACGCCGTCAGGTGGAGCTGCTCGCGGATGCGCTGCTTCACCTCTTTGGCGATGTCGACCGCCAAGGGGATGTCTTTCTTGTTGTGGGTCACGTCGAGAAAAGCCTCGTCGAGCGACAGCGGCTCAATGATGTCGGTGTAATCATGGAAAATCTCATGTATCTGGGCCGACACCTCTTTGTAGACATGATAGTGGCCCGGCACCACAATCAGGTGCGGACATTTGCGCTTGGCCGTGACGATGGGCATGGCCGAGTGGACACCATACTTACGAGCCTCGTAGCTGGCCGTCGACACCACGCCTCGCGGACCGTCGTAGCCCACGGCGATGGCCTGCCCGCGCAGCTCGGGGTGGTCGCGCTGCTCGACGCTGGCAAAGAAGGCATCCATGTCGATATGTATGATTTTCCGCTGTTCCATTTTGCGAAAGTACAAAAAAATATTATCTTTGCAAAAACTTTATACCATAAAAAAGATGAAAGCAAGAATGTTTCTGGCCGCAGTGCTGCTCATGATGGCAGCCATGGCAAAGGCACAGCCCGCACAGCTGGACCTCGACGCGAAGTATGCCACCGATTTGGTGAAGCCGGGCACGTTGGCTCCCGACTTCAAGTTGAAAACCCCGCAAGGCAAGACCGTCAAGCTGAGCAAGCTGGTGAAGGGGCACTATACCGTGATCGACTTCTGGGCCTCATGGTGTGGCGACTGCCGCAAGGATATTCCCAACGTGAAGCGGCTCTACCGCAAGTTCGCGCCGCTGGGCGTGCAGTTCGTGGGTGTCTCGTTCGACGACAATGCAGCAAACTGGCAGTCGGCCATCGAGAAATACGAGCTGGCCTATCCGCAGGTGAGCGAGCTGAAGAAGATGCGCGAGTCGGAAGTGGCACAGCAATATGGTGTGAAATGGATTCCCTCGATGGTGCTCATCGACAGAGAGGGTAAGGTGGTGCTGAGCACGGTACTCTCCGACAAGATGGAGAAGACGCTCACCGAACTGCTGAGTGTGAAGAAAGAAATCGCGGGAACCACCGAGCGCCTTACCATCGACGGCAGCAAGGGCAAGTTGGCCGCTATCCTGCAGAAACCGCAGCTGGCACCGGGCGAGAAGTGCCCGATGGCCATTCTCTGTCACGGCTTCGGCGGTGCGAAAGACGGTCCGATGTATGAGATGTTGGCCGACTCGCTGCAGGCGCATGGTATCGCCAGTATCCGTTTCGACTTCAACGGCCACGGACAGAGCGAGGGCGAGTTTGTCGACATGACGGTGCCCAACGAGATAGAGGATGCCAAGCAGGTGTACAGCTACGTGCGCGACCTGCGCTACGTGAGCCGTGTGCCCCTCGACGGCTTCCCCGTCAGCAACGGCCACGGGCGCACCAGCGGCGGCAACGACCCCGTATCGCGCCAGTCCAACCTCATCGTCGAGACCACCCAGCCCTACACCTCTCAGCAGCTTCGCGACATGCTCATCGCCGAGGCGCGCCGTCAGGGCAAGGACTACGGCTACTATTTCACCACCGTGCGCAACGGCTACACCCTCACCGGCGAGGGCGGCAGCCTCAATTCGTTCAATGTCACGCCCCTCGAGGTCTACCGTGTGTTCACCGACGGCCGTCCCGACCAGCTTGTGCGGGGTGTCGACCTCATCGGCACGCCCCTCTCCATGTTCTCCAACATCGTTGCCGCAGGCGACGAGAGCAGCACGTTCATCGGCCAGTGTGGCGCCGAGTCCGGGTGGGTGCCCGTGTCGGCGTCGTCGCCCATGATCTTCGTGTCGAAAGTCGAGACGCAGCGCAAGCAGAAAGACAACGTGTCGCCCAAGGTGCTGCCCGCGCCCGCCGTGGCTGAAACCGTCGGCGGTTCCGAGTCCGACATCATCTTCCGCGCCATGACCGACGAGATGGAGCGCAGCATGACCCAGCTGTCCTATCCCGGCTATCCCGCGCCCTGCTTCGTCAACTACACCCTCGGCCGCATCCGCCAGCACTACGTCTCCGCGTCGCTCGGCGGCATCCTCTTCCAGAGCACCGTGCCCGTCGTCACCCGTGGCAGCGTCAACGTGTCCGTCGGCAGCCCCGCCCATCTCAGCGACACCCAGCAGGGCCAGCTCCTGCCCGTCGATTTCTCCGAGCAGGTCAGCTACGACAATATCCGCCGCCAGCTGTGGGGCGCCACCGACCAGATGTATAAGTACGCCCTCAACGCCATGGCGCAGAAGCAGACGTTCCTTGCCGCCACGCCCATGCCGCAGGAGGAGACCGCCGTGCCCGACATGCTCTCGCTGCAGCCCTGCGAGCTCGTCGATGGCGATGCCGCCGGTGAGCCCGCCCCCGACAAGGCCTTCTATGCCCGTCTGGCACAGCAGCTGTCGCTCGTCCTCGCCGACTATCCTGAGCTCTACCGCACCCGTGTCGACATCAACAATATGGACAACGACACCTACCGCGTCACCTCCGAGGGCATCCGTCGCAAGACCCGCACCGGCTTTGCCGAGATCGTCGTCAGCGCCACCGTGCGCACCCGCGACGGACAGGAGTACAACGACAAGTATGTCACCACCTGCCAGCGCAACACCCGCTGGGACGCCGACGCCCTGCGTCAGACCGTCCGTCAGTTTGCCGACCGTCTCATGGCCATCAACCGTGCCGAGGCGCTCACCGACTATTATATCGGTCCCATGATGTTCGAGGGCGACATCGTCGCCTACAGCTTCTCCGACCAGGTCGTCTCGCCGCTGCTCCTTGCCCGCCGCAGTCTGCAGGACAACAGCGGAGTAGGCAGTCTGCTCGTCGGCAAGCGCATGCTCGACCGTAAGATCAGCATCCGCCAGCTCGCGTCGCTCAACGGCGCCCAGGGCGTTCCCCTCCTCGGCAGCGTCACCGCCGATGCCAACGGAGTCGCCCCCGCCGCCGACCTGACGCTCGTCCGCAACGGCTTCATGACCCGTCTTCTCTGCGGCCGCTATCCCGCCCTCAACAGTCTTGAGAGCACCGGCAACGACCGTTTCGTCGACAACCCCGAGAAGGCCGTCACCTCCAGCTGCGCCCCCGGTGTCCTGCAGGTCACCATCGACGGTGCCAAGCCCCTCGGCAAGCTCATGTCCGTCCTCTGCCGTCAGGCAGCCAGTGCCGGACTCCAGTGGACCTACGTTGTCCGTCAGCCCTCCGGCTTCACGCCCTGCCTCTACCGAGTCAATGTGCGCACCGGTGAGGAGACCCTCGTGCGGGTCAGCGAGATGCCCATGCCCGACAAGACCCAGCTCCTGCATGTGCTCACCAGCTCGAAGGAGCAGAACGAGCTCAACACGCTGTTCAACAATGTCGGCTGCAGCTTTGTCACGCCCCGTGCCATCATCGTCGACGACATGGAGTACGCCTTCAAGAAACCCAAGGCAGAGAGTCAGCTGCCCGTTGTCAACCCCGCCTTGCGGCAGTAACCCCGCGTCCCCCCTGGGGGACCATCCGGCAGACAGCCGTCACCAACCATGCGGAACCCCTTCGCCCGAAGGATCTGCAGTTGGTGGCGGCTGCCTCTTTTGTGCCCACGATACCCTTTCCTTGATGGTCATAAGAGAAGCCCGAAGGGCAGGGGAGGGGGAGAGTAATGGGAGTCGTTATTTCAGGTACCATCACCCATGTTTTATGGTACATTCGGTTATTTTTTACGGTACTTTCTGCCGTCATTCAGGGTACAATCAGGCACAAAATAGACTCCTCTCACTCCAGTGATAGGAGTCTCTCACTCCAGTGATAGTTTTAAAAAAGTGTTAATGGTCATGGTTGAAAGCTTTTCACCAATATACAAATACTGAAGGGCTTTCTATGGCAAAGGTACAAAAAAATGAGGAGAAAACCAAAGAATAAACTTGTTTTTCTATTGCTTTTTTCAGATTGAGTACCCTCAACGATGTCCAAGACCCGTCCCCCCTTTTCTTTTCTCCTTTTTCTTTTTTCTTTTGGTGTGCTGGGAAGGTACGTCAGCAGTTCGTTGTAGCCCTTACTCGACGATGAGTTTGGAGCCTTCCTGTCTGACGGTGAATTTCTCGAGGCTGTTGAGACGCTGTAGGACGACGTTCAGTCCGGAGTCCTGCTCTGCGATGAATCGCATCTTATAGGAGAGGGCCTGTCGGTTGCGGAACTCCACGGACATGTTGTACCACTTGCCTACGGACTTCATGATGTCGGCGAGGGTGGACTGGTCGAAATAGAAGAATCCCTGCACACGGTAGGTGTAGGGGTCGGTGTCGACATCGGTGACGGACAGCTGGCGATCAGCCACGGACACCTGCTGGCCTGGCTTGAGGGTGACCTCCCGGGTGCTGTCGGCAGCGGTCTGGGGACTGTCGCCGTTGGCGGCGGGCCGTACGGTGACGCTGCCGCTGACAAGGGTGACGGTGGCTGCGGCATGGTCGTAGCAGCAGACATGGAACTCGGTGCCGAGGACGGTGGTGGTGACACGGGGTGTGGTGACGACGAAGGGATGGCGGGCGTCTTTGGCGACGCGGAAATAGGCTTCTCCCTCGAGGAGCACCTCACGGCGCGCGCCCTTGAAGGCGGTGGGGAAGACGAGGCGGCTGTCGGGACTCATGAACACCTCGCTGCCGTCGGCGAGGACCACGCGGTAGGTCTTGCCCAGGGGCACGGTGAGCTTGACGGTCTCAGCCTGCAGACGGGCAGCCTCGAGGGTGCCGGCGGCGGTGGCGGTGCCTCCCTGCCGGTGCTCGCGCGAGGGCAGGACGGTGGTGCGCTCGTCGGTCTGGAGCGTCACCTGACGGGTCTCGTCGTCGCCCTGCAGGACGGTGACGTATGCCGACGCGTCGGTGTTGTCGGCGGGGGCACGATGGGCCGACACCCACCAGGCGCCTCCCGCCACGAGGAACAGGGCAACGGCGGCGGCAGCCCACCAGCGGCGCAGGGGCCGCTCAGCGGCGCGGGACTCGAGACGGCCGTGCAGACGGCTGAGCTCGTCGTCGACATCGGTGTCGTCGTGATCCTCGCGGAAAGCCATGGTGGCAGCCTGCAGGTCGAGGCACGCCTCGCAGAGACGCTCGTCGGCGCGCAGCTCGTCGAGCTGCTCGTCGGAGATGTCGGCGCCTTGCTCCATGAGCTGGAGGGCTTTCTCGTGAATGTCGGATAAGTTGTTTTCGTCGTTGCCCATATCAGTAAGGCTTTTCAAGGTCATTCATTATATCGTATGGCAGCGCCAGGAAGTTACGTTATTGTTCTTTTTTTAGATATTTTTCACGTAGGATGCGCAGGGCGTTCGCCATGTGCTTTTTCACCACGCTGAGAGAGAGTCCGAGCTCGTCGGCGACCTGCTGGTAGCGCTTCTGGTGGAAGAAGCACTCGCGGAAGATGGTGTCGGCAGGCGGCTTGAGGTGGGCGAGCATCATGCGGACGCGGTGGCGGCGCTCGTCTTCCTCGGCGAGCGTGTCGGAGTCGGTGAAGCGGTCGCTGAGGATCCTGACGAAGTCGACATACTGCTGGCGTGCGCCTCGGTGGCGCAGGTGGTCGACGCACTTGTTGCGCACGAGGGTATAGAGGTACGCGCGCACATGCTGGTGGTCGATGCGGGAGAAGTTGCGCCAGAGGTCCTCGAAGACGGCGCTCACGATGTCGCGACACTCGTCGCTGTCGCTCACATACTGCTGTGCAAAGGTGAGCAACTGCTGGTAGTAGGACCTGAAGAGCAGGTCGAAAAGTTCTGTCTCGTTCATGAGTAGTGTCTCTCCTCTCTGAATGGCGTTAGAAAAATGACGCCGACAAAAGTAAACAAAAATATTTACGTAGCCACCTAAAGATACGGATTTTATATTTTTTTTGAAGAAAAAGGCGTTTATCGTAACTTTTCGCGCGGCTCATCCGATAAAAGGATAAAAGAACCTTACAAATTAATAGTTTTACCACATGGAACATTTCAAGAAGCAATTACATGTAGGCTGGCTGCTGGCCATCCTGCTGTTGGCGGCGATGCCCGCGACGGCGCAGAAGGAGCAGCGTGTCACCATGCAATTCAACGGCGAGCCGCTGACGACCGTCTTCCGTCAGCTGGAGAAAGCCACGAACTACAAGTTTATCTTCACCTACGACGACGTGAACGCCTACGTCGTGAACGGCAGCGTGAAGAATGCGAACATTCAGACGGTGATGGACTACATCCTGCGCGACAAGCCGCTGAAATACACCATCGACGACCGTATCGTGAGCATCCAACGGAGACAGGGCGCCACGGCGGAGAAGAAGGAGATTCGCGGACTGGTGGTCTACGACGACGACGGTGAGCCGGTGATCGGCGCCACGGTGAAGGTGGTAGGCACGGACCTGACAACCATCACCAACGAGAAGGGACAGTTCGCCTTCGCGGAGTGGACCGACGGGGCGCGCGTGCAGGTGTCGTACCTGGGCATGAAGACCGTCACGCTGCCCGCGGGCGCGAACATGCGCTTCCGTCTGACGAGCGACGACAAGGTGCTGGACGACGTGGTGGTGACGGGTATCTTCCACAAGCGCAAGGACGCCTACACGGGAGCCGTGACGACCATCACCAGCGAGGAGCTGAAGAACTTCGGTAACAAGAACCTGATCACGTCGATCGGCAACATTGACCCGGCTTTCAACATCCTGACGAACAACGAGCTGGGCTCGAACCCCAACCGGCTGCCGGAGATACAGATCAGAGGCAACGCCAACCTGCCGGACCTGGACAACCTGCAGGACAACACGAAAACAGACCTGAACACGCCGCTCATCGTGCTCGACGGCTTTGAGATCAGCCTGGAGCGGCTGATGGACCTGAACGACGACGACGTGGAGTCGATCACACTGCTGAAAGACGGCTCAGCCACCGCCATCTACGGTTCGCGGGGAGCCAACGGCGTGGTGGTAATCACGCGCAAGGCGCCGAAGATGGGACGCCTGCGGCTGACCTACAACGGCAGCCTGAACATCGAGGCTCCCGACCTGACGGACTACCGACTGCTGAACGCAGCCGACAAACTGGAACTGGAGCGGCGCGCAGGCTACTACGACATGGTGGACCCGCAACGAGACTTTAATTACAAGAATAAATACGCCGCCATCCTGAAGGACGTGGAGCGCGGCGTGGACACCGACTGGATGGCGCTGCCGCTGCGCACGGGCGTGGGCCAGCGCCACAACATGCGCATCGAGGGCGGTGACGCCAGCTTCCGCTACTCAGCGTCGCTGCAGTACAACGGCGTGACGGGCGTGATGAAGGGCTCGAACCGCAACAGCTTCAACGGCGGCATCAACCTGACATACCGCCACCAGAAGCTGATCTTCAACAACGACCTGAGCATCGGCCACACCCGCTCGAAGGAGTCGCCCTACGGCACCTTCGCGCAGTACACACGGCTGAACCCCTACTGGCGCCCCTACGACGACAACGGCGAGCTGATCAAGATGTTCGACAACGACGTGAACTTCTGGGGCACGTACAGCAACCTGCCCACGAACCCGCTCTACAACGCCACCCTGAGGCAGAAGAACAGCACGGACTACACGAACATCACGAACAACTTCGCCATCGAGTGGAGACCCTTCGCGGGGTTCATCGCACGCGGAAGCCTGGGCATCACCTGGCAGGACACGGAGAGCGACAACTACAAGTCGGCGAAGCACACCGACTTCGAGAAAGACCTCTACCAGACCGCCGAGGGCGCGCTGCGCAAGGGCAGCTACAACTACGGCACGGGCAAGCTGATGAACTATGAGGCGGCGCTGACGCTGAGCTACACCCACCTCTTCGCGAAGAAGCACCAGCTGTACACGGGCCTGAACGCCAACGTGATCTCGAAGAACAGCCGCAACTATTATATCCAGGCAGAGGGATTCCCCGACGAGGACATGGACTTCCTGCCGTCGGCACTCCAGTACATGAAGGACGGCAAGCCCAGCGGCAGCGAGGCGAAGATGCGCAGCGTGGGACTCGTGGGCAGTGTGAACTACTCGTACGACAACCGCTACTACGCCGACCTGGCATACCGTCTGGACGGCTCGTCGCAGTTCGGCAGCGACCGCCGCTTCGCCCCGTTCTACTCGGCGGGCATCGGCTGGAACCTGCACAACGAGCGGTTCCTGAAGAACACGAAACTGTTCAACCTGCTGAAGCTGCGCGCCTCGTTCGGACAGACGGGCTCGCAGAACTTCAACGTGTACCAGGCCATCGCCACCTACTCGTACTACATGAGCGACCGCTACAACCAGTGGTTGGGTGCCTCGCAGATGGCGCTGGAGAACAAGAACCTGGAATGGCAGAAGACGAACAAATGGAACGCCGGACTGGAGGTGAGCATGCTGGACAGCCGCATCAACCTCGTGGCTGACGTGTATGTGGAGAAGACGTCGAACCTGCTGTCGGCACTCGACCTGCCGCTGTCGAACGGCTTCACGTCGTACGTGGAGAACGTGGGCAAGGTGGAGAACAAAGGCTTCGAGCTGAAGGCGACCGTGTTCCTGATCAAGAACACGGAGAAGCGGCTGTTCTGGTCGGTGACAGGCTCGATGATGCACAATAAGGACAAGGTGGTGGCACTGTCGCAGGCGATGAAGGACGAGTATGCCAAGCTGCTGCTGACGCGCGGCGTGACGCCCAACAGGGTGATCCGCGAGGGCGAGTCGCAGTACACCATCTATGCCGTGCCGTCGCTGGGCATCGACCCGAGCAACGGACTGGAGATCTACGTGAAGCAGAACGGCGAGCCCACCTACACATGGGATGCCGCCGACCGCGTGGCGTGCGGCGTGAGTCTGCCGAAATACAAGGGCAACATCAGCAGCATGGTGCGCTGGCGCGACTTCACCGCCAACGTGTCGCTGGGCTACCGCACGGGCGGCCAGCTGTACAACCAGACGCTGGCGACGCGCATCGAGAATGCCGACAAGCAGTATAACGTCGACGAGCGCGTGTTCACCGACCGCTGGCAACAGGTGGGCGACCGCACCTTCTTCAAGGGACTGACCAACGAGAGCGCCACGTATGCCACCACCCGCTTCGTGCAGAACGAGCGGACGCTGACCTGCCAGAACATTCACCTGAGCTACGAGCTGCGCAACCAGCGCTGGCTCACCCAGTGGCTGGGCATGCAGTCGGCAGCTCTCTCGGCCGACCTGAGCGACCTGTTCTACATCTCGACGGTGAAGCAGGAGCGCGGACTGGACTACCCCTACTCGCGCCGCTTCTCGTTCACCTTGTCGATGAACTTCTAAGCAAGTAAACCAAGTGTAACAGCAAAACAAGAAACGATATGACAAAGAGACAACATATATTCCACAAGGCCGGAACGGCATGGCTGCTCAGCGCCCTGCTGATGCTGACATCGTGCAACGACTGGCTCGACGTGTCGCCCTCGGAGCAGAAGAAGAAAAGCGAGATGTTCTCGAAGGCAGAGGGATTCCGCAACGTGCTCACCGGCGCCTACATCCGCATGAAGTCGAACAGCCTGTACGGACAGGAGATGGTGTGCGGGACCGTAGAGAACCTGGCACAGCACTGGAACTACTCCAGCAACACGATAGGAAGCTATCTGAACACCTATAACTACAGGGCCACCGTGGTGGAGAACGCCATGACCGCCATCTACAACAACCTGTTCAAGGTGGTGGCGGACGTGAACGGCCTGCTGGGCGACATCGACAACGGCACGCTGGGCGACGACGACTACAACCTGATCAAGGGCGAGGCGCTGGCGCTGCGGGCGTTCTGCCACTTCGACGTGCTGCGCCTCTTCGGGCCCATGCCCACCGAGGCGGGCAGCGACCGGGTGCTGCCCTACGTGAAAGAGGTGACGAACCGCCCGAACGCGTTCCTGACCTACGAGCAGTTCACCCGCGAGCTGATGGGCGACATCGACGAGGCGGAGGCGTGCCTGAAGAAGGTGGACCCCATCATGAAACAGTCGATAGCCACGCTGAACACACCGTCGCAGCTGACCGACAACTTCTACGGCTACCGCCAGATGCGCATGAACTACTACGCCGTGTGCGCCCTGAAGGCGAGGGTGGCGCTGTGGACAGGCAACAAAAGCCAGGCGCTGGAGTATGCGCGCCTCGTGATGAACGCCACATCGGCCGACGGAGCGAAGACGTTCCGGCTGGGAACGCTCAACGACTGCGCCGGCGGTGACAAGGTGCTCTCGAGCGAGCACATCTTCAACCTGAAGGTGACCGACATCACCTCGACACTCGGAGCGGGCACAACCTACCAGAAGACACAGTCGCAGCTGCGCTCGCAGCTCTATGAGAGCGGCACCACCGACATACGGTTCGTGAACATGTGGGACTACGTGTACGACAGCTACTGGTGGACCTACTACAACTACTTCGTGAAATACGTACAGACCGACAATATGCCCTCGCTGGCGAGGAACGTCGTGCCGCTGATACGCCTCTACGAGATGTACCTCATCGCCATGGAGTGCTCGCCGCTGGGCGAGGCCAACAGCCTCTATGCCGAGATGTGCGACGCCCGCAATGCGCCCGCTGTGACCATCAGCAGCCAGGAGCAACTGGAGGAACTGCTCATCAAGGAGTACAACCGCGAGTTCTACGGCGAGGGACAGGCCTTCTATGCCTACAAGCGCATGGCCGCAGAGAAGATCTACTTCACCAACGAGCCCGGCACGAAAGACGCCTACGTGGTGCCGCTGCCCGTTCAGGAGTCTGTTTATGCTAACGAATAAATACCAAGAGATATCATGAAGAAGATTATATATTTCATTCTCCCCCTGTGCATGGGGCTGGCAGCTTGTCAAGAGGAAGACGGACTGCTGTTCAACGACAAGGCACGCGTGCAGCTGCGACAGGACGCCAGCGGCACCTTCGACGACTATTCTTACTCGTTTATATGGAGCCCGGCAAGCGTCACACGCGACATTGTCTACCTGCCCGTCAGGGTGATGGGAGGACCTGCCGACACCGACCGGCGGGTGACCGTGGAGCAGGTGAGCGAGTACGACATCACCTACACCAAGGACCACTGGGGATACGTTACCGACTCGGTGGTCACCGAGCGCACCGACAAGGCGGTAGCCGGCAAGCACTACGTGCCGTTCGACAGTCCCGAATATGAGTCGCTGATGAAGATTCCCGCCGGGGAAGTGCTCGGGCAGATAGGCATTATCCTGCTGCGCGACCCGTCGCTGGGCAGCGAGAAAGTGCGGCTGCGCGTCCGCCTGAAGGCCAACGGCGACTTTGAGCTGGGCGAGAGCAAGTACCTGGAGCGCACCATCACCTTCTCCGACATGCTCGAGCAGCCCTCGAACTGGGCGAGCCGCTACATGAACAGCTACTACGGAACGTACAGCAAGGCCAAGCACCAGCTGATGATGCAGGTGGTGGGCGGAAAAGTGGACGAGGAATGGGTGAACGAGGCCTACAACTCGGTGTCGTTCCGCTACTACTGGCGCATGAAATTCATCGAGGCGCTGCAGGACTTCAACAACGACCCGAAGAACATTGCCGCCGGGCTGGCTCCGATGCGCGAGAATGCCGACGACCCGAACAGCGCGCTCGTCACCTTCCCCACCAGTATGTAATGACGGATAGAACAACGGAACAAACAGAAAACCAGAAAGAATTATGAAGACGAAAATATATGCCATGATGGCGCTGACGCTGCCCTTGCTGGCATCATGCTTCAGCGACGACAGTAACTATGACTATGCGGACGCCCTGGACATACAGGTGGAGGGCATACAGGAGCAGTACACCGTGTCGGCGGGCGATGTCGTCCAGCTGCATCCCACGGTGACTCCTGCCAACCGCGACTACGACTGCTTCTGGACCATCACGCCAGCCAACGCCCAGACGGCAGCTGCCGTGGACACCGTGTCGAGGCAGCAGAGCTGGGACTACACCGTAGACCGCGGCATCGGCGCCTATAAGCTGCGCTTCTGCGCGAAGGACAGGCAGACGGGCATCTTTGCCTATAAAGAGTACAACCTGAATGTGACCACCGACATGGCCACGGGCTGGTGGATCCTGAAGGGCGACGCCGACGGTACGGACATCGACTTCTTCTCAGCCACCAAGGCCAAGCACGACATCGTCAGCAGCGTGAACGGAAAAAAACTGCAGGGCGACCCGCTGAACCTGCACTTCACCTTCGCCTACTGGGTGTTCAACGAGAGCACGCTGCGCGACGTGCAGACCAACACCGTGTTTGCCGCCAGCAGCAAGGACATTGTAGCCCTTGACTACTTCACAGGCAAGATAGTTGCCAACTACGAGGACTTGTTCGTCGACCTGCCGGCACAGCGCAACGTGCAGGCGCTGTTCTCAGGTCCGTCGGACGTGCATGTGTGTGTGGACAACACTGTCTACACCATGTATAACTCGCGCTATAATGTGTACAAGCAGTTCATCATCAAGACGCTGGGCGACTACCGCCTGTCGCCCTACCGCCATTGCTCGCATGCCACGCTGCCCCTGCTCTTCGACGAGAAGACCTCGTCGTTCTGCTCGGTGAGCCGCAACTCGCCCAACCTGGACTTCTTCGCCGACGGCACGCCCTCGCCCAAGAACCTGGACATGGACATGGTCTACATGGGCGGAAAGTCTACCACGGCCTCCAGTCAGGGGGATGTGGCGCTGGCGGTGATGAAGAAAAAGAATGCCAACGAATACCAGCTGCTGACGCTGAACGGCATGCCCTCGTCTGTATCGCGCAATCCGGTGCAACAGAGCTCGGCACTGAACAGCAGTCTGCAGATGCTGCAGGCCAGCTTCCTGGCACTGAACCAGAACAACAACATCATCTACTTCGTGAAGGACGGGAAACTGTCGGCCTGCAACCTGGACAACCAGACAGAGAGTGAGCAGGACATCGTGATTCCCGCCGGCGAGGAGGTGACGTATATGGAATTCCTGAAATACTCGCCCTACGGACTGAACGACTCGTGGTTCGACTATCTGGCCATAGCCACCGTGAAGGGCGGAAACTACAAGCTCTACCTGCATCCGGTGTCGGCTGCCAAAGTGCTGCCGGCAGAGAAAACCTTCGAGGGGAAGGGACGCGTGAAGAGAGCCTGCTTCATGGACCAGAGCAGCAACGGAATCTACACGACAACGCTTTTCTAATACGACGCCATGGACAGAATGAGAATGCAAGTTGCCGTATGGGCCCTTGGCTGTGTAGTGGCAATGCTGATGCCCTGCCCGACAGTGGCCAAGGTGGCCATTAGCGGAACGACGGGCGAGTACGTGAGCAAGGAGATGACCCTCTTCGAGTGTCGCGACGGCATCCCCCTGCCTGTTGCCACGACGGAGGTGGATGGCGTTGGCGCCTTCTCGCTCTCGGCAGAGATACCGGGCACGGGCTTCTATCTGCTCGGCTGCACGGGAGGCGTGAGGCACGTCCTCTACCTGAAAGGCGACGAGACGCTGAAGGTGCAGTTTACGAACTACGGACTGACCGTCGTACAGGGCGCCGGCAGCGAGTGCCGCATGCTTAGCGACTGGGAGGAAGTGGCGGCGAAGGCACGGGTGCACGCATGGTTTTTCCGTACAACAGGCGGCTGTGAGAGTGTTGAGGTAGAGGAGTTTGAGCGTGAGATGGCATCGCTGAAGGCACTTGCCACCCGGACGGCACAGCAGCTGAAAGGTCAGCCGGCAGCCGCCAAGGACTTTGCGCCGCTCATGCGGCTGAAGATGGATGCCGACCAGGCTTTCCTGCGCATGGCGTACCAACGTACGCACCTAGGAGAGACTGACGACAGTTTTGTCGCTGCCTCCTTCTGGCAGCATGCCGACCCGCTGTTCCAGCAGAAAGAGCTGCTGCAGCTGCCCTTCACTCCTGAGATGATGGGCGTGTACGTGGACTGCAAGGCGGCGCTAGTTTTACCCCCTGCGGAGAACCCTGCCATCATCAGTGGCAGCGAGTACCAGGCGCGTGCCGGTCTCATTGCCGACAAAGGCCTGCGCCAGTCGTATATCCTCGAGGTGGCATCCCATCTGCGTTACTATGAGATGTACAGTCAGTTGTGCGACACCTTTGCCGGTGAGTCTTTCTCTGAGCGCATGCTCCAGGCCCTGCAGCCCATCGGAGAGTCGCTGGAGTGGTCGAAGCCTGGCGGTGACGCACCCGACTTCAAGGGGCAGAAAACCGACGACGAGTGGCTTTCGCTGAGCGACCTGCGCGGCAAGGTGGTGGTCATCGACGTGTGGGCAACGTGGTGCGTGCCTTGTCTGCGCATGATGCCCTATTTCAGACAGTTGGAGAAAGAACTGTCGGACCCCGACGTGGCGTTCCTGAGCGTCTGTGTGGGAGCCCTGCCCGAGAAGGACTTGTGGCTCAAGCTGGTGAAGGAGAACCAGCTCTCGGGGAATGTGGTGTTTATCGACAGCTGGGTGCGTGGCTTTGCCAAGGACTACAAGGTGACCAGCGTGCCCCGCTTCATGATCATCGACCGTCAGGGGAAGGTGTTCTCCTATGCCGCTCCCGCACCGAAGTATCCTCAGCTGAAGCAATTGATTCTGAAGGCGTTGAAGAATTAATCCTTAGTCGAGTCTTTTCTTGAGAGTGGAGGGAGAATTGTGTTTTGTTTTATTTTATATCTATAAAGACGAAGCCATCCTACCTCCACTTTCACGATATAATCTCAAAAGATAAATACATATAATACTATGAGAAAAACATTGTTGGTGTTTTTTGTGATGGCTGCTGCGCATGTTTGTGGCCAGCATGTCGTCACCGTGAGAGAGTTCATCGACAAAGGTACGTGGGTACTGCAGAAACCCATCGCCACCGACTCTGTCGACATGTACGGGAATAAGCAGAACTTTGTCGGTGGAACGGGCAAGGAGGTACAGTTCTATATCAACAACAGCATGTACACACCGGCACGCCTTACGGTGAAGGGAGCCAGCCGCTATGAGACCCTTGTCGACGGCAAGCGGCAATCTGCAACCTTGGCGTTGGAGCCGGGCCACCATGAGGTGACTCTCAAATACACCCTGGCTGCAGGGACTGTCGACACGGTGAGTGTGGTGGTGGATGCACGTCACGAAGTGGAATGCACCACCCAGCCGCTGCGCAACTACACCTACCAGGATGTGGTCGACGGCCTGCGGGTGACGAACTTGTTGGTTTCTGCCGACGGGCGCTATGCCATTGTGGGCTGCCGCAACGTGCAGAAGGGTGGACGCAGCAACAGCTACAGCGAAATTGTTGACTTGCATACGGGCCGTGCCATACGGGAGCACGAGTCGTTCAGCATCGAGTGGATGCCCCGCTCTGCGGCATGGTTCTACGAAGACAAGGAGGGCAGCAGCCGGCTGTTGCGGCGTGTGGACGTGCTGACGGGAAAGAATACCGTCATTGCCCGTGATGTGCCCGACGGCAGAATCACCATGAGTCCCACAGAAGACTACCTCATCCTGTCGAAAGACGAGCGAGGACCCGTAGAGCAGGGTGAGGTGTACCAGTGGTTAGCGCCCGACGACCGGAAGCGCATCTACCGGTTCCGTACCCGTCTGATTCGCTACGACATGGCTACAGGGCAGAGCCAGCCCCTCACCTTTGGCCACCATTCGGTAGACTTGGAGGATATCTCGCGTGACGGTAGTCGGCTGTTGGTGAGCGTGCCGCGTATCCAGCTGGGGCACCGTCCCTCAACGGTTTTCGACTATCTGACCATCAACGTGCGCACCTTGGCTGTCGACACACTCTTCTGTAAGGCTGCGTTTCTGGGTTCGCCACGGTTTTCTCCCGACGGGAAACAAGTTTTGTTCGTAGGGTCTGCCGAGGCCTTCGACGGCTTGGGCCGCGCCAAGGATGCAGGTACTTACAGTAATATGTATGACAAACAGCTCTATGTCGTCGATTTGGCCACGCAGCATGTGGACTGCTTGACGCGCAGTTTCCATCCGTCGGTCATTCGTGCGGAGTGGTCGGCTGCTGACGGGCAGATATACTTCTCTGCCAACGACCACGACAGGATAGGCTTGTTTGCCGTCAATGTAAAGACGAAGGCTGTCCGGCGCATAGACACCCGCGAGGAGGTGGTGCGCGAGTTCTCGTTGTCACGGGCTCAGTCCGTGCTTACCTACTATGGCGTGAGTGCCATGAACTCGGTGAGGGCGTATGCGGTGAATCTGAAAAACGGAAAGAGCACGCTGCTGAAAGACTGTTCGGCAACACTGCTCAAGGATATCCGGCTGGGAGAGTGCCGCAGGTTTGCCTTTCTTTCTTCGCGGGGCGACAGCATCGACGGACGCCTCTATCTGCCGCCAGGTTTCAATCCGGAGAAGAAATACCCCATGGTAGTGAATTACTACGGGGGCAGTACGCCCACCTCACGCAATTTCGAGTCGCAGTATCCGCATCCGCTCTTTGCCTCGCTGGGTTATGTGGTCTATGTGGTGAATCCGGGTGGAGCCATCGGCTACGGTCAGCGGTATAGTGGCCGCCATGTAAATACGGCTGGCAGGGGCGTGGCTGAGGATATCGTTGAGGGCGTGAAGGCCGTGTGCCGCCAGCATCCATTTATCGATGAGCGGCGTATAGGCTGCATAGGTGCCTCTTATGGCGGGTTTATGACGCAATATCTGCTCACCGTGACCGACCTCTTTGCCTGTGGCGTGAGCCATGCGGGCATCGCCAACCATGCCAGTTATTGGGGGTGTGGCCACTGGGGCTATAGCTATAGCGAGGTGAGCATGGCGGAGAAATATCCCTGGAGCGATCCTCAGTTGTTTGCTTTGCAGAGTCCGCTGTTCCGTGCCGACAAGATTCACACGCCGTTGTTGCTCACTCATGGCTCGTCGGACACGAATGTGCCTGTGGGCGAGAGCATTCAGATGTTTACTGCCCTGAAATCGCTGGGCCGTGACGTGGCTTTTGTGCAGGTGCGTAGCGAAGACCATGTCATCATTGACTACGAGCATCGCAAGCAGTGGACGGACGTCATCTTGGCGTGGTTTGAGAAATACTTAAAGGGTGACGGCACTTGGTGGAATACGTTGTTTCCTGAGCGTTACTATTAATGTTTTAGTTGTTATGGAAAACAATGAGGGCGCACCACGTGGTACGCCCTCTATGCTGTTGTGGACTCTTGTCCTGTAAGTTTCCTGCTTTTTACACGAGGTGCTCAATCAGGTCGGCACGGTCGCCGGGGAGCATGTCGATGACGGGTATCTCGACCATGGTGTAGCAGCCGGGCTGCTGGCGCATGCTGGCGCGGGCCACGTTGACCAAAACCTGAGCCGTAAGAGCGGGGTTGTTGATGCTCATATTGAACTCCAGACGCTGGTTCTGTGTCTTACCGCTCACACCCTTGCGCACGAGGTTCACACCATGTCCCATGTCGCGCACCTCGTCGACCGAAGCCACCTGGAAGACATGAGTCTCGTCGTTGGCGAAGTAGGGGTCGGCCTTGACGGCAGCTGTTACCTCGTCGAGCTTGGCACCATCCTCGAGCTCTACATACACCATGCGGCGATGGATGCCCTCACCCAGGGGGATGGTCATCGAGAGCGCATTCTTCACACCAGCCTTCGAGCGCACGCAGACGCTGTGGCCCATCGACATGCCGGGGCCGAAGTTGGTGTAGCTGAGGCCCTTAGGCGCCAGGCTCTGCATGAGTGTGCGCACGATGGAGTCGCTGCCCGGATCCCAGCCGGCGGCAATGACGCTGACGGTGCCCGTCTGCTTGTTCAGTTCCATGAGTCGCTCGCGATAGCCGCGTATGTTGGTATGGATATCGAAAGAGTCAACCGTATTGATGCCCAGGGGAAGAATCTGCTTGGCATATTCCTCGCACGAGCGGGTGGGAGTAGCCAGAATGGCCACGTCGACGTCTTTGAGTTCACGAATGTCTTTCACTACCTCGTAGGGAGCCAGTTCTGCAGGTTTGTTTTCTGCACCGTTGCGGCGCACGATGCCCGCAATCTCGAAGTCGGCAGAAGCCTCAAGGGCCTCAATGGTGTACTTGCCGATGTTGCCGTAACCAACGACGGCTGCTCTGATTTTCTTCATGTTTTTAATTCTAAAGTTTGTTTTTGCGGTGCAAATTTACATCTTTTTCTTGAGACAACTGACATTTATCTCTATATTTTTTAAGAAAGCATAGCAAAATGCTCTTTCGCTGTCCTTTTTCACGCCTAGTACAATAAAAGAGTGTTTTTATCGTTAATAAGAATGTATATATACAAAACTTGAACGAAAATGATAGAATACATCAGGGGCGAGCTGACCGAAATCACCCCTGCCATGGCTGTTGTCGAGGCAGCCGGGGTGGGCTATGGTCTGAACATCTCGCTCAACACATTCTCGGCCATTCAGGGCAAGAAGGAAGTAAAACTCTATGTGCATGAGGCATTGGTGACGGGTGGCCGCGACGACTCGTTCACGCTCTTCGGCTTTGCCACGAAGCAAGAGCGCGAGCTCTACCGCCTGCTCATCACCGTTCCGGGTGTCGGCGGCAACACGGCACGGATGATCATCTCGTCGGTGGCGCCTCCCGAGCTGGCCAACATCATCTCGAGCGGCAACGAGCGTGCGCTGAAGAGCGTGAAGGGCATCGGCCTGAAGACCGCCCAGCGCATCATCGTCGACCTGCGCGACAAGATTGTGGCGTTGGGCATACAGAGCGAGGTGCCCGCTGGCGGCGGCTCCCTCGTGAACGTCAACAACGAGGTGCGCGACGAGGCCGTCAGTGCCCTCACCATGCTGGGATTCTCGCCTGCACCCACCGCAAAGGTGGTGACGGCCATCCTGCGCGAACAACCCGACCTGCCTGTTGAGCAGGTGGTGAAGCTCGCCTTGAAGCAAATTAAGTAAGTGGGGGAGGGCGTTGGAATGCGACGGCAACTAGTCACCCTGTTACTCATGGCAGCTGGCATCTTCTCGGTGCTGGCCATGGTTGTCGTGCCCCAGGATGTAAGGCCTAGGAACCAACGCAATGTCCCGAACAACAGGGCGCAGACCACGGGCGCCAACTCGCAGTCGTCGGACCAGGCTCCTGACGACAAGAAAAAGACGCGGCCGGTGAGTGTGGCCCTGTCAGACCTGGACTTGCAGGAAGACACCATTCCCGACTCGCTGCTCCATCCACGCTGGAAGATACAGCGCACCACGCCCATCACACAAGACGACCTGAAGCGTGGCCCGCACGACCTGAGCCTGCCCGACAACGTGAAGCAGGAAGTGGAATACAACGACACGCTCAACCAATATGTCATCGGCTCGAAGCTGGGCGACAGCTACCTCAACACGCCCATCATCATGACCCCCGATGAATACCGCAAGTGGAGTGAGCGCCGTAGCTTCTACTCGTACTTCCGCTCCAAGAACGAGGAAGCCGTCAAGACACAGGGCAAAGAGAAATTCTCGTTCACCGACATGCACTTCGACTTAGGTCCTGCCGAGAAGATTTTCGGTAAGGGCGGCGTGCGTGTCAAGACCCAGGGAACGGCCGAGCTGAAGTTCGGTGCCACGATGAAGAACATCGACAACCCGTCGCTGCCCGTGCGCAACCGCAAGACCACCAGCATGGATTTCGATGAGAAAATCAATGTGAACGTGAATGGACGAGTGGGCGACAAGGTGAACATGAACCTGAACTACAACACCGATGCCACCTTCGACTTCGACTCGCAAAACCTCAAGCTGAAATACGACGGCAAGGAAGACGAGATCATCAAGCTCGTCGAGGCTGGTAATGTGTCGTTCCCCTCCAACTCATCGCTCATCATGGGTGCGTCGTCGCTCTTCGGCATCCGCACCGACTGGCAGTTCGGCCGGCTGAAGCTGCAGACGGTGATCAGCCAGAAGAAGTCGTCGTCGAGCAGCGTGTCGTCGAAAGGCAGCGTGCAGCTGACGCCCTTCGAGATCGACGCTGCCAACTACGAGGAAAACCGCCACTTCTTCCTCTCGCAGTATTTCCGCGACAAATACGATGCCGCCATGCGCACCCTGCCCAACCTCACCACCGGTGTGCACATCAACCGTATTGAGATATGGGTGACCAACAAGACCGGCTCTGTCAACAACACCCGTAACATCATTGCCCTGACCGACCTGGGCGAGAACTCCCGAGTGAGCAACCCACGGTGGTCGGTTACCGGACTGCCCGTGCCCTCCAACGGCTCTAACACAGAGTACAGCACGCTGGTGAACGACTATGCTGCCGCCCGTGATGTCGACCAGACCAGTACGCTGCTCGACGGCATGGGTGGATTCTACGGTGGCACCGACTACGAGAAGCTCGAGAGTGCCCGCCTGCTGAACTCGTCGGAGTACACCCTGAATGCCGCCCTGGGCTATGTGTCGCTCAAGACCACCCTGCAGACCGACCAGGTGCTGGCGGTGGCCTATGAGTATACCTATGGCGGAGTGACCTACCAGGTGGGCGAGTTCTCCACCGATGTGCACGATGTCAGCCAGGCGCTCTTCGTCAAGTCACTCAAGAACACCAGCAACAACCCCACGCAGGGCAACTGGGACCTGATGATGAAGAACGTCTACTACCTGGCGTCGGCGGTCGAGAAAGACAAGTTCCGGCTCGACGTGAAGTTCCAGAGCGACACGGCAGGTGTCTATCTGTCGTATATCCCCGAGGCCCAGGTGAAGAACGAGCCCATCATCCGCCTGCTCGGTGCCGACCGCTTGGACAATAACAACAAGGTGCATGCCAACGGCTACTTCGACTATGTGGAGGGCTACACCGTGAGCAACGGCCGTGTGTTCCTGCCTGAGGCCGAGCCCTTCGGCGACTATATGTACCGCTACCTGAAGAGCAAGGGTCTTGACGACGAGCGGGCCCTCAAGTATTGTTTCAACGAGCTGTACGACTCCACCAAGACGGTGGCGCGTCAGATTGCCGAGAAAGACAAATACCAGCTGGTCGGTCAGTTCCGTGGCACGTCGGCCCGCGTCATCTCACTCGGGTCGGACAACGTGCCGCAAGGCTCGGTAGTGGTCACCGCCGGTGGCGTGAAGCTCACCGAGGGCAGCGACTACACCGTGGACTACTCAGCCGGCGAGGTGACCATTCTCAACCAGAGCATCCTCGATGCCGACACACCCATCAGTGCCTCGTTCGAGAGCAACACCGACTATGCCCAGGAGCGCAAGACCATGGTGGGCGTCAACTGGGAATACGACTTCTCGAAGAACCTGCAGCTGAGCGGAACCTTCCAGCACCTCTCCGAGCAGTCGCTCACCACCAAGGTGGCCATGGGCAATGAGCCCCTGAACAACACCCTGTGGGGCGTCAACATCAACTGGAACAAAGAGTCGCAGTGGCTCACCAACCTGCTCAACCGCCTGCCGCTGCTGCATTGCACACAGCCGTCGCGCATCTCTTTCACGGGTGAGTTTGCCCACCTCATTGCCGGTCAGAGCCATGGCATACAAGACAATGCCTCCTACCTGGACGACTTCGAGAACACCAAGAACTCCATCGACGTGCTGGCGCCCACCTCGTGGTTCATCTCCAGCGTGCCGACCATGTTCCCCGAGTACAAGGACAAGTCGTCGGTGACCAGCGGCTACAACCGTGCCCGTCTGGCATGGTACACCATCGACCCGCTCTTCACCCGCCGCTCGTCGAGCCTCACGCCCAGCCACATCAAGGGCGACCTCGACCAGCTCTCCAACCAGTATGTGCGTGAGATATACGTCAACGAACTGTTTCCCAACCGCCAGCAAAGCAGCTACAGCGGCACCACCGCCACGCTGCCCATCCTGAACCTGGCCTACTACCCCAGCGAGCGCGGCCCATACAACATGAATACCGCCCTGAACTACGACGGCACCCTGCAGAATCCTGCCACGAAGTGGGGAGGTATGATGCGCAAGCTCGACACCAGCGACTTCGAGGCAGCCAACATCGAGTATATCGAGTTCTGGATGCTCGACCCCTTTATCTACGACCAGCAGAACGGCGGCGACTTCTACATCAACCTCGGCGAGATCAGCGAGGACATCCTGCGCGACGGCAAGAAATTCTACGAAAGCGGAATGCCCGTCGACGGCAGCAACAGCTTCACCACCACCCAGTGGGGAAAGATACCCACGCAGACCGCCGTCACCTATGCCTTCGCCACCTCCACGGGCTCACGCGCCCTGCAGGATGTGGGATTCAATGGCCTGCGCGATGAGGAAGAGCGCACCTTCGGCGCCTACCAGCAGTACCTCAGCGAGGTGCAGGGCAAGGTGTCGCCAGCCGTCTACGACTCCATCTACAACGACCCCGCCAACGACAACTACCACTACTTCCGAGGCTCCGACTACGACCAGATGCAGCTGCCCATTCTGGAACGTTACAAGCGCATCAACAACCCACAGGGTAACTCGCCCGACAGCGAAAACCGCACCGAGAGCTACGACACCTCCTACAAGACCACGCCCGACGTCGAGGATATCAACCAGGACCATACCCTCAACGAGTATGAGAAATACTACCAGTATCATGTCAGCATCCGTCCTGAGGACCTGGTGGTGGGCCGCAACTTCATTGTCGACAAGCGCACCGTCACCCGCAAGCTGCGCAATGGCACCAGTCCTACCGCCACCTGGTATCAGTTCCGCATCCCGCTCGACGACTACGAGCAGCGTGTGGGCGGCATCACCGACTTCACCAGCGTGCGCTTCATGCGTATGTTCCTCACCAACTTCCCCAAGCCCGTCATCATGCGCTTCGGCACCCTCGACCTGGTGCGCGGCGAGTGGCGCGTCTACGAGCAGCCCCTGGGCGGCGGCAGCCAGTCGGGCAAGATGGCGGTCAGCGCCGTGAACATCGAGGAGAACTCCGACAAGGTGCCCGTCAACTATGTGTTGCCGCCAGGCATCAGCCGTGCCCTCGACCCCCAGCAGCCGCAGCTCATCGAGAACAACGAGCAGGCCCTCGACATGGTGGTGACCGGTCTCTCCAACGGCGAGGCCAAGGCCGTCTACAAGAACTCCAACCAGGACCTGCGCCAGTACCGCCGGCTGCAGATGTTTGCCCATGCCAACGCCCTCGAGGCCGACCCCACCGGACTGCAGGACAACCAGCTGGCCCTGTTCGTGCGTCTGGGCAACGACTACAAGAGCAATTACTATGAGTATGAGATACCGCTGAAGCTCACCACCTCCGGCAAGTACAACGACAACCCGCAAGACCGCCGGCTGGTATGGCCCGAGGAGAACATGCTCGACATCCCGCTCACCGCCTTCACCCAGCTGAAGAAAGACCGCAACATGGCACGTGCCGAGGGCCGCGCCTCCTATACGGCACCCTTCACGGCCTACGACGAGGAGCGTCCGCAAAACAAGATGACCATCATGGGCAATCCGTCGCTGGGCGAGGTCAAGACCATGATGATTGGCATACGCAACCTCTCGGGCGAAATCAAGTCGGGCGAGGTGTGGGTCAACGAACTCCGACTGAAGGAGTACAACAACAGCGGAGGCTGGGCAGCACAGGGCAACCTCAACATGCAGCTCTCCGACGTGGGCACACTCAACGTCACCGGCCGCATGCTCACCGAGGGCTTCGGCGGACTGGAGCAGGGCGTCGCCGAGCGCTCGCAGGACGACTTCAAGACCTACAGCGTGACGGCCAATGTCGAACTGGGTAAGCTCTTCCCCGACAAGGCGAAGGTCAGCGCACCCCTCTACTACAGCATCACCAAGGAGGAGACCCGTCCGCGATACAATCCGCTCGACAACGACATGGAGCTGGGCGACGCCCTCGAGATGGCTGCCGACCGCCACGAGCGCGACTCCATCGAGAGCCTTGCCGTCACACGCACCACCAACCGCAACTTCTCGCTCTCCAATGCGCGCGTCGGCATACAGACCAAGCGCCACCCCATGCCCTACGACCCCGCCAACTTCTCGTTCTCCTACAGCCACTCCCACCGCCATACCGCCGGCGAGACCACCGTCTACGAGAACGAAGACCAGTGGCGCGGAGCACTCAGCTACAACTGGACTCCCGTCTACAAGCCCTTCGAGCCCTTCAAGAAAATCAAGAGCAAGAGCAAGTGGTACGACATCCTCAAGCGCTTCGGACTGAACTGGCTCCCCCAGAGCGTCGCCTACAACAGTGAGATCACCCGCAACTACTACGAGCTGCAGGAGCGCGACATGGACAACCTCTCGGGCGAGATGCTGCCCCTGACCTTCAACGAGCAGTTCCTCTGGAACCGCGAGTTCTCCCTGCGCTGGGACTTCACCAAGAACCTCCACATGAACTTCAACAGCGGCACCCGTGCACAGATCGAGGAGCCCTACACCCCCGTCAACAAAGACCTCTATCCCGACGCCTATGCCGCCTGGAAAGACTCGGTGTGGACCAGCATCAAGCACCTGGGAACGCCCCTCGACTATCAGCAGAACTTCAGCCTCTCCTACCAGCTGCCCCTCAACCTGCTGCCCGTCTTCGACTGGATGAATGCCGACATCAGCTACACCTCCAACTACAACTGGGTGCGCGGCACAGAGCTGGAGGACGGCACCAACCTCGGCAACACCATCACCAGCAACCGCAACTTCAACCTCAACGGCTCGTTCAGCCTCGAGAAACTCTACAACCACATCCCGTTCCTCAAGAAGGCCAACGAGCGCTTCAACAAGACCAAGCGCTACGACCGCGATGCCGAGAAACGCAAGCGGCAGGACGCCAAGGGCAAGGCGCAGACCGCCGCCGGCAAACAGCAGGGAGCCGCCGGCAAGACACCCACCGCCACCCGCGAGCAGAAGACGCTGCCCAAGAACAAACGGGCCTTCGAGAAGGAAATCAAGCTCATGCCCGACACCACCATCACCGTCAGCCACGGCAAAAACTCCAAGCGTCTCATCGTCGCGGCCAAGACCAAGGAAGGCAAGACCGTCTCCCTGAAATACAAGAAGGTGGACAACAACAAGATACAGATTCTCAACAAGGTCGACACGGCCACCACCCTGAAGCTCACCGTCACGGCCCGCGAGCCCCTCGACGACAAGGGCTGGTATAAGACCGCCCAGAGCGCAGCCCGTCTGCTGATGATGCTGCGCAATGTCAGCTTCACCTACCGCAACCAGTATGCCATGGCCCTGCCCGGATTCATGCCCAACGTCGGCAGCCTGTTCGGCCAGCGCGGCGGCGACGTGCTCTCGCCCGGCCTCGACTTCGCCTTCGGACTCAGCGGCGACTCCTACATCGACAAAGCCCGCGACCGCCAGTGGCTGCTTGTCCACGACGACATCGCCACGCCCGCCACCACCAATGCCACCAGCGACCTGCAGCTGCGGGCCACCCTCGAACCCGTGAAGAACCTCAAGATCGACCTCAATGCCAGCCGCACCGAGACCAAGGCGCGCAGCATACAGTATATGTACGAGGGCGCACCCACCACCCAGACCGGCACCTTCACCATGACCACCTGGAGCCTGCGCAGCGCCTTCGAGAGCATAGGCTCGGCCAACGACGGCTACCACTCGGCCACCTTCGAGCGCTTCTGCAAGGCCGTCGGCGGCGACTACAGCAGCCAGTCGCTCATCCCAGCCTTCATCAACACCTACACCAACATGAGCGGCGGCCACGGCGCCTTCCCCAAGCTCACCAGCCTGCTGCCCAACTGGACCATCCGCTACAGCGGACTCAGCGCCCTGCCGTGGTTCCGCGACCATTTCAAGAGTGTCAACCTCAGCCACTCCTACAAGAGCATCTATGCCGTCGGCGCCTACTCGTCGTCGGCCATGCCCTACGACGACTGGCAGTCGGTCAGCTCGCTGTGGGCCCATGTCAACATCCCCACCGTCAGCATCAACGAGTCGTTTGCCCCCTTCCTGGGCCTCGACGTCACCTTCTTCAACAATATGACCTGCAAGCTCGAGTATCGCAGCACCCGCACGCTGAGCCTCTCGATGACCAGTGTGCAGATCAACGAGTCGCGCTCCAACGACTGGGTCGTCGGCATGGGCTACAAGATCAACGATGTGAAGCTCTTCGGCTGGAACGCCCCCAAGAACAAACGGTCGAAGGGCAAGTCGGCCAACCGCCAGCAGAACCAGCAGAGCGCCTCCTCCGGCAGCCAGAAGAAAAACAACAACGGCTTCAACAACGACCTCAACCTGCGCCTCGACCTCTCGCTGCGCAGCCAGGCCGCCGTCACCCGCGACATCGCCTCGATGAGCAGCAACGCCAGCAGCGGCAATGCAGCCTTCAAGCTCTCCTTCTCGGCCGACTACACCATGAGCCGGCTGCTCACCATGAGCTTCTATTTCGACCGGCAGAAGAACACGCCGTTGCTCTCCTCCAGCAGCTATCCCACCACTACCCAGGACTTCGGACTCTCGCTGAAGTTCTCGCTCACCCGCTAGGCCGACCCGCGTCTGCCCCCCGTCACGTCTGATAACCATATTATATATATACACCTATGCAACAGGATTCTTTCTACGAGATTTGCGGCCTCATTGCCAGCATCTCCATGGTGCTGGGCTATCTGCCCCAGGCCATTCAGACCATCCGCACGCGCAACACCGAGGGCATTGCCCTGCCCACCTTCCTCATGATGGCCGTCGGCGGTTTCTGCTTCATGCTCCAGGGCCTGCTCCACAAGCCCGAGATCATCTGGTCGCTGTTCATCACCAACCTCGTCACCACCACATGCAGCTGCATCGTGTTCGTCATCAAGATGTACAACGACTATTTCAAGAAAAAAGCCTAAGTCTCCTTCCACCAACCCCATCATTCCCGTTATGACCATCACCGTCAACCCCAAGACCCTCCTCCTGCTGGTGCTGCTGGCCCTGCTGCCGTCCGTCGGCGCGTCTGCCCAGCGCCAGCCCGCCGTGCGGACGCTGCCGCTCGACTCCATCCGTCTGAGCGACCCCGCCATCCTTGCCGACCCCGTCACCCACATGTACTACATGACCGGCACGGGCGGCCTGATATGGCGTAGTGCCGACCTGCGTCTCTGGGAAGGCCCCTACGTCGTCACCCAGTTCGACGAGCATTCCTGGATGGGACCCCGTCCCATGATCTGGGCCGCCGAGCTCCATCTCATCAACGGCCGCTACTACTATTTCGCCACCTTCACCAATCGCGACATGCTCATCGGCACCGTCCGCGGCAATGTCATCGAGCGCCGAGCCTGTCAGGTGCTCGTCGCCGACCAGCCCATGGGACCTTACCGGGCCTTCGGCGATGCCACCTACCTGCCTGCCGAGCGACCCACCCTCGACGGAACCTACTGGCGCGACACCGACGGCCGTCCCTACATGGTGTTTTGCGGCGAGTGGCTCTACAACTGGAACGGCACCATCGAGAAAATCCAGCTCAAGCCCGACCTCAGCGGCACCGTGGGCGAGCCCACGGTCCTCTTCCGCGCCAGCGACTCCCCCTGGAGCCGTGAGAACGGCGACGACGGGCGCCCCACCTGGAACAAGGTGACCGACGGACCCTGGCTCTTCCGCACCACCACCGGCCGCCTCGGCATGCTCTGGACCTCATGGGTCTACGATGTCTATACCCAGGGCGTCGCCTATTCAGCCAGCGGCACCCTCGACGGACCGTGGATCCAGGAGCCCGAGCCCATCACCCCGCCGAACTACGGCCACAGCATGCTCTTCCAGACCTTCGAGGGCCAGTGGATGATGTCGGTGCACAGCCACGCCACCGATGCCCGTGGCCGCACCATCCGCATCCCCCATCTCTTCAAGGTAAGTCTCGACGGCGACAAACTCACCGTAATGGACAATTGATAATGGAAGACCCTACCCAGCCTCCCCTATAGGGGAGGAGCGGTTACCCCACTAGCTGGCTGTTTTGAGAAAAGAAATTTGTGAATAATTCTTGACAATTTGTATCAATTCGTGTTTAATATTTTTACACTAATTCCCGAAAATTATGCGAAAATTATCAAAAATAATTTATGAAGGATTTGTTCCAATTCGTGCCAATTTTTGTTTAATATTTTTACACTAATTCCCGAGAGTTATGCGAAAACTATCAAAAATGATTTATGAAGGATTTGTGCCAATTCGTGCCAATTCGTGTTTGATAATTAAATAAATCCGTGAAAATCTGTGTGATCTGTGGGCAACATCACAGCTGAGAACGGAGAGTTGATAGTTGAGAGGTATGATTACCTTGAACTTTGAACTTTGAACTTGGAACTATTTAAAATCTGTGTAATCTGTGGGCAACATCACAGCTGAGAACGGAGAGTTGATAGTTGAGAGGTATGATTACCTTGAACTTTGAACTTTGAACTTTGAACTATTTAGAATCTGTGTAATCTGTGGGCAGTATAGGACTTAGAACTCGGGGGAGTCGGAGGGGGTTTCTTTTTCTCCTTCTCCTCATTACCGCTGTGCAAGCAGCCACCGGCAGCGACACCCTGCGCCATGTAGGCTACACCCTGCATGCCGGCCCCGCCTGGCAGATCGCCACCGATGCCTACGAGCGTAAGTGGCTGCGCGACCGCCAGGCCTTCTCCGTCGGCTTCGAGGTCAACCGTCACACGCTGCCCGCCGACAGCGATGCCTTTGCCCGCGACTACGGCTATCCCACGCTGAGCCTCGGTGCCGAGCTCAACCTCAACCACGGCGTCACCATGCGCCGCACCGCCGACCCCGCATGGGGCAAGGCACAGATGGTCGACTACGACTCCCATCTGGGCGACATCATCAGCGTCTATGGAGCCTTCGAGCGACCCCTCTGGCGCAGCGGCCGCTGGCAGCTGGCCTACCTCCTGCGGGCTGGCATCGGCTACGGACCCCATAAGTACAACCGCCACAACAATATCGACAACGAGCTCATCGGCTCCCGCTACACCATCTATATCGGCGGCGGCCTCACCGCCACGTGGCAGTTCTCCCGCGACTGGGCGCTCCAGGCAGGCCTCCTCTACGGCCATCACAGCAACGGAGCCCTCAACCGTCCCAACAAAGGCGAGAACCATGTCGGTCCGCTTGTCGGCGTGCGCTATGCTCCCTCCCATCAGGCTGCAGCCCCAGCGAGCGTCCCTGCCGCACAGCCCTTCTCACCCTATTGGTATGCCAGCCTGCGCCTGGGCGTAGGCGGCAAGACCCTCCTCGAGGACTGGCAGCTCACCCAGTTCGGCACCGACCCCGAAGCCCCCCGCTACCGCACCGACAAGTTCCGGTTCTACATGGCCTATTCCGCCCAAGTCGACCTCATGTGGCGCTATGCACGCCGCTGGGCGTCAGGCATCGGCGCCGACATCAGCTATGGCACCTATGCCGACCGGGTGCGCGACCTCGACGAGGCCGCCGGCCGTTCGTTGCCCCATTCCCCCTGGTCCTTTGGCCTCGGCCTGCGCCACGAAGCCTACTATCACCGACTCTCGCTCGACATGGCGCTGGGCGTCTACCTCTACCGTCACATGGGAGCCAGTGCAAAAGAAATCGAGAAGCCCTACTACGAGCGCATCGGCATCTTCTACACCATCCCCCGTCTCCATCATCTGCGTGTCGGCTGCAGCGTGAAGGCCCATCTCACCAAGGCCGACCTCACCGAGATCGTCATCTCCCTTCCCTTCCGCCTCTTTTTAAGTGATAAGTGACAAGTGAAAAGTGAGAAGTGAAAAGTGACAAGTGAAAAGTATGATTACTCTCAAGGCAATAACTCCAGCTCGAAAGGTAATCTCTCACCTCTCTCCCCTCACCTCTCACCTCTAAATTATCAATTGTCAATTATCAATTAAAAAAACGTTCGGGAGTTCTGAACTTCAGAACCCCCGAACATCCCTTCAAGGTCCGATTTAAAGGTCAATCTTGTAGCCCAGAGTCAGCTGGAACGTAAGATTCTTGGTGTCGAAATCGTCGAAGACCTTCGTCAGGCCTAAGGTATAGCGGGCATCGAGCACAAAGTGCTTGAACTCGTACGAAAGGCCCACGGGCACGGCGAGGTCGAAGCCCTTCACGTCGTTTTTCAGGTTCACCGACGCGCTGCCCATGCTGCCCTTATACTCCATTTTAGCCGAAGTCTTGAATCTCGGCTGCAAACCAGCTTTCAAGGCAAAGCCCTTAAACAAATAGACGTTGGCCACCACGGGCACCGTCAGATAGTCCACTTTCCACTCCACGTTCGTGTCTTTCAGGTCGGCGCCCTGCTGCGAGTAGTTCAGGCCGGCAGCGAAGCTGAACCTGCTGCTCACGAAATATTCAAACTCCGGTCCCACTACCAGTCCGACGCGCGCCTCGGTGTCGCCCGTGTTGTTAAAGTCAGCTGCGCTGACGCCGATGCGCGGCTGAACGGTGATAGAACCTGCCTCGCGCTGGGCAAAGGCACTTGTTGTTGCCATCATGATGGCTGCTGCAAGAATCCATTTTTTTCATATACACAAACAATTTATGATAAAACAAAATGTACGCTGCAAAAATAGAAAAAAAACAATACGAGGGAAACATATCACGGAAAAAAGCATGCCCATACAACAAATAGCCCCCAAGAAAAACCAAAATCACAGGTTAAAGCTCACTTTCACCATCAGCTCGCGCGGACGCATGTATATGATAGACTTCACATTATTCATTTACTCATATTTCTCAATCAAGCAAGGGGTTCGGGAATCTGAACGTATTCTCTGTCCCATCATCTCCATTGTCTTCAGCAACTTTTCGCCATACGCCATTCTTGCATATCCACCAGGGTTCTTATAGAAAAAAACTGTCATTTCTTCCATCCGTTTTGCAGAGACTTTTGAATACAAATTTTCATTTTCCTGTTTTGAAATAATTTTTCCCATGGGTTGAATAATTTCTATAGCGGTAAAGCGGAAATCGTTGTTTGTATCTTCTGCTTTCAGGATGAGACCTGGTAACCCTCTCAATTTCCATGGACCTTCTTGATATGGCACCTCAAGTGCATACCACACTTTCCAAGAGCGTCCACGGAATGAGGTTGATGCCCGTTGGCAAGGGTAGCCGCAAATGATGGTATCGCCATCCATCAACTCCCATTCAAACTGTGGAATTGGTTCGTCGTAGAAAAATTTAGTTCCTTGTGTAAAAGAAGAAATATTATCCAAGTCGAGACTGCGGAAGACTGTCTGTATGTCAGATCCGTGATAATGTCGCATTATCACATCTAAGTCCTTTTTATATTTACTACTCTTCTCTCTGGCCATAGAACTTGCCAGCATCAAAGTGTCACTGTTCCATTTTGATCTCTCCTGTATTTCTTTAGGAAGATGACTGAAGGCATAGGTCCATGAATTGTCAAAAAACTTCACTATACGATTTCCGATGTCTAATGCCTGCATAGACTCGCTCAAGAAACAATCTTCTTTTGTAGCCCTGAACTCAACATGATATTGAACACGTAGTTGTGCCTGATCGACAGAGTCTTGTTCCTGAATTATATCCATAGGGGATGGAGTGACGCGAATCGACGATACTTGAGAAAATGCTGGCAGGAACGATAACAACAGTAAATAGAGAATTGTCGATGCCTTTTCCATAATCAACAGATGATACATTTTATTCATTTATTAATAGTTGAATAATCATTTGCTAAGCCAAAACATAGCAAGGGGGATAGGTTTTGAGCATTAATATCACGCTATATCCAACAAAAACCAACTCGACTGTTTCATTACCAGAATAATTTGCAGAGATGGAAAAGTTTCCGTTGGAATCAGTTTGTACTTCAGCAATAACTGTATCACCAGCACGGTATTGCACCCAAACTCCTGATGCTGGCCCCGAGCCATCTATAAACGCTCGCCCCGATGCACTTATATGTAATTGATTTAAACTAATAATATTAGCTATAGCTAACTGTGACAGACAAAATAATGTAATTGCTAATAACAATTTCTTTTTCATAATTAATATAGTTAATAAATAAATCACAGGTTAAAACTCACTTTCACCATCAGCTCGCGGGGACGCATGTAAGTCACACGGTAAAACTCGGCAAGTTCGGTGATGGTGCGGCGGCGTTGTTCGTAGGTACCGAAAATGTTGTTCAGGTAAATGCCTGCATCGAAGGTCTTTGTGCGATACACTACCGATGCGTCACCAAAGAAGTTACTAGACTGACGCTTATCAGTGCTATGAGCATATTCAGCCTTCAACCCCAACTGCCACTTACCTGGGAAAAAGAAAATGCTTGCCCGATGCGAATAGTTACGAAACGATGTCTGCCCCGAGGCAACCATCTTGCGGTCCTGCCAGCTCATCATCAGCGACGAGCTCAGTTCTGCCGACATGAGCGTAATGGGATTTACGCTGATACTCCCCGAGACATTGGCCGAGCGGTTTGTGACTGGCGACACCTCATCGCCCAGCATCACATTGAAATGATTCCACGAATGAGAGCCTGAAAGCGACACGTTGGCCATCCAGAAAAAGAACCGCTTGCTCACAGAGGCATTCAGTCCGTAGTTCTGCGTGTGCTGCATACGTCCTGTCAGTTGTCGCGAGTAGGTGCCTCCCTCTAAGTGGCTACTATAGAGGTCGCGCTTACTGAAATCGCCATTGAATCCGAAGTGGGCAAACAGGTTGCTGGGCGTATGCCGATAGTTCAGTCCGCCACTCACATTGTGCGAGGTGGAATGCGTGAAATCGCCCATTCCTTGGCTCAGATAGTTGTATGAGGAATAATAAGGTACATGCGTGAGCGACGACAGACTGCCGCTTGCCATGTAACTGAAGCGATACATGGCCATGACCGTGAGTCCGCCCTTCATTTCGTAGCTGATGCTGGCCGAAGGATCTACGTAGAAGCGGTTGTCGTGCCGATCGCCAATGCTTCTAAACAGAAGGTTCATCTTGGGCTCGATACTGAAATGCAGCCGTTTGGCAAAATACGACAGACTGGGATAGACATACACCCTATGCTCACCATAGCGGTCGTGACCTTGAGTAGTAGCATAGGCCACATCCATCATCTCCACGCGCGACCGCTCGCCCACGTTATAGCTCAGCGACAGCTTCTTGCCTAGCCGCTGGGTAAAAGTCGTTGACGCGGCAAAGTTCATCACCTTCATGTCCAGCCGTTCCTCCGACCCATCGACAAGCAGCAGGGTGCACGGCAGATAACTATAGTCGGCCTGCAAGCGGATGTTCATGTAGTTACGGTTTTTCATCATCCATCCCAGCTGCAATTCATCCTTGATACTACGGTGGCGCGGGCGTACAGCCAACGGTGTACTCACACCATTGAGCAGTGAGGTGCCGTAGCCCCGGTCAAAATCGGCATAGCCCGTCAGTATGTTTTGCAGGTTCACTTTCGACGCATTCAAGTGGTATTGCAGCTCAGCGTTCCACTGGTCCTGCCTTGCCGTCCGGCTCTGCTCCTCGGTCATGAGCACCTGCCCCTCCACATCGTTGTAACGGGTCTCACTGTAGCTTTGCGTCTTTATCCGATCACGCAGTCCCGCCACCTGCAGCCGCAGGGTAGCATCTTCTTTGGTCTTGAACAGCCAGTTGGTAGCTACGATATGAGTGTCGTTAAATGTCGAGCGCTCTCCACTGCGGTTGGTCAGATTGTTCAGCAGTCCCTGAGTGGCCGTGCCTGCCGTGTGTACCTCCATGGTGATGTCCTTACCCGTGTTGTTGGTTTTATACATGGACAGACTCTGCTTCTTCCTTCCAAAAATCATTTCCACCCATCGCCCGTCACGCAACCAGTCGGTCTTGCCTTGCAGCGTGAGTCCCGTGCCTGCATCAATGACACCCGTCCACACGTTCTTGGCCTCATCTTTCAGTTGCAGATTCATGGCAGCCTGTTCGCTGAACGTCACACCTCGCTGCATCTTCACGGGCTGATGATTCTCATACACCTGCACGTTCTTCACCTTGTCGGCAGTCAGGTTGCGGCTCACCTGAGCATATTTGCTACCCATAAGGTCCATGCCCTCTACATAGAACTTGTTGATTTCCTTACCCTGGTACATGATTTTTCCCTGCGGTGTTACCGACACGCCTGGCAACCGGGCAATCACGTCCTCAATGTATTTGTCCTGTTTCTGCTTAAACCCCGCCACATTATAGGTCAGCGTGTCACCCTCCAGGCGAATCTCCTCAGGCTTCACTGTCACCTCTCTTATCTCTACTGGCTTGTCGCGCATGGTGATGGTCTGTCCATTCTTAAACTTATCGATTGCTATCACCACCTGTGCAAAACCGATATGGTTCACGGCCACGTCTTTAGCCACCCTGCCTTCAGGCAGTTTCACGCTGAACCGTCCCTCGCTGTTCGTCGTGCCAAAAGCCACCGTACGGCCTTTCTCTCCGCGCAGCATCACTGAAGCACGCGCCACAGCCTTGCCCTCAGCGTCAGCCACACGCCCGCTGAAGACCGTCTGTGCCTCTGCCACCGTCACCATGAGCAGAGCAAACACCCATATCGTTATGATTCTTTTCTTTAGCATCTATATATCATTACTTGAATTTCTCCAGCAGACAGGGAGTGCGGTTTCCTTTATCAAATCTCATCCCCATTTGCAGATACTGATTCATAATCACTTCACCATTCAATAATCGTGCAAGTGCTTCAGGATTTCCATATTTCAGATTCAACAACTCCGCAATACGCTTCGGTGAAGTTCTCACGTAACTCCTACCAGGTTTACTAATCATACTGAAATTTTTCTTTGGTTTACTAATTTCTATTGCCTCAAAACAGAAACTGCCAGTATCATCTGTAGCTTTGAGAATCAACCCTGGCAGTCCGCAAAGTTTCCAAGGTCCATCCTGCCAAGACAGTTCTGGCGCATACCACACCGTCCAATGCCTTCCTCTAAATGACGTTGCGGCACGCTGGCAAGCATATGTGCAAACAATAGAATCACCATCCTCCAAGACCCATTCAAATGATGGCATACTTTCTACAAAAAACATATAATCATTTTGTCCACCCATACCGTCTAACCCGACATGCTGGCAACAGGTCATTTGCCCTACCTCAGGATAGTTCTTGTAAACAGCACAGTCAAAGGTTTTATATTTTTCACTCTCCTGCATCACCATCTTACTCGCCATACGGGCTGTCTCATGAGACCGGTTTGTCGCTTCACGTGTTTTTGCAGGCAGACGATCCCACAAATAACGCTGATGCCCGGAGGCACAGTATGAAACATCAGAACCAATGAGCAGTCGCACAATTTCCTTGCTTAGAAGCGTGTCTTCATTCGTTTGCTTGTAATCCAATTGATAATACACTTGTACATCCGCATTGTCAATGCTGTCTGGATATGCCGGAATACTACCAATGGCGTATACGGGCAAGGCTGTTAGCACAAACAAATGAGCAAGAAAAAAGGAAAACTTTTTCACAATCATAACAATGCATTAAACCAATAATTCCATATCCATTTTTCAAGCGAATACACCTCCCGAGAAAGTAACATTACTTCACTCATAACAGCTCCATCACTTACAAACGTCCTATGAAGTGTCATGTTTATATCTATATTCCCATCTCTACCTATATCAATCAAAACACATGTATAACCATCTGAGGTTTCGCTTATATCGATAATAGCAGGTCTGACACTTAAGGTTCCGCAGGCTATAGCTGCATGAGAATAATATCCTGCCCATGCAGCAGCAAATGTTACAACCAATACAAGAGTCATAATGATTCTTTTCATCTGATTTTCGGTTTTTAGTTTTACAAAAATAATTTGAATTTAAATACACTGAGTGGTTTTAGCCTGACTTTTAAAAATCTTTAGTTTCCGTTAAATGCTTTTTTGCTAATCAAATATCATATAAATGATTACAATTTAGATGCTATTCAAATTTCTCCAACAGGCAGGGAGTACGAGCACCTCTTGAATTAGGAATAAGATTCATATTCATCACCATTTCAAACATCTTTTCGCCCATAATCATGCTATAGAAGCCATTAGGGTTTTTATATTTCAATTCCTGTAACTCCTGAATCCGCATAGGGGTTGCCTTTGTATAGGATGCCAGATTTGGATGTTTGCCTATATATTCGTCATGAGGACGTTTAATGCCTATTGCCTCGAAACAGAAATCCCCGGCAGCGTCTTCAGCTTTCAGAATTAAGCCTGGCAGGCCACACAGTTTCCATGGTCCATCCTGATAGGGCAGCTCTGGCGCATACCAGACCTTCCATGTGCGCCCACGGAATATGGTGGAAGCCCGTTGACATACATATCCACAAATTATACTATCCCCCTCCATTATTTCCCATTCAGGCTGCGATGATGCCTCTTCATAATATAGTTGAGGGCAAACATTGGCATCTGTAATCATCAACTCATCGCTCAAATTCTGAAAACATGTTTGCCACCCTTGCTTTGGATAGTTCTTCCAAACTATATATGGGGTAAGTTTATATTTATTACATGTATTCAACAACATACTCGTCACTATAACTGCCGTATCCTTAGAACGCGATGAAGCTGCATGCAAATCAATCGGAATAAGCTCATTGCTATATTGAATGACATTCTCACAGTACTCGCTCATGTTCTCTCCGATGAGCAAAGCTTCTACACACTTATTTGGGATTCCATCTTCTTTACATTCCCGAAAGGTAGTGATATACTGTATACGCAACACCACACTGTCTATGGCGTCCATAAATTCTTTACCCATAAAATAACCAGTGCCTCTCATTCCTGCGGGAACAATTTTCTGAGCAGGAAGATACTGACAGAAGAATAGTAAAGACAAAAATGTGACTAATCTGCTTCTCATGGGTTTATAATTTGATTACTTTTTCATAGTTTTTAAATTCTATTATTGTTTGATTCATTGATGGCAAAGGTATTGTTTTCCAATACTTCAAGCAAGAAAAATAGTTTGCTAATAGTTTGCATTTTCTAACTCTTTTATTTGTAGCGTTTTACCAACACATACTACAACGACAAGATAAACTCATCCCAGGCTTTTGCCCCTCCTTTCTTTCCGAAGTGCTCTTTGTAAAGGCGGGCGCGTTGGGAGGCTACAGACGATCTTTCGATTGAGAAAATGTTTGCAATTCTTTGGGGAGACATCTTTGCTTTAATCAACAAACACATTCGATAATCTCGCTTTGAAAGACTGCAAACTACTTTCAGCTTCAATGGAAACCGATCGTATATGGATGTGAGCAATTCTTCCAATGACTGCCAATCGGCTTCTGTTGGATGGATTTTAGAATTCTCATCGCTCATTTCCAAAAAACTCAGGTATATTTGAGAATTGTGGACAGCAATTTCTGCCTCTTTTTTTATATCTAAGGCAACATCTGGGAATTGTTGAAGAGAAAACAACTTTTGCTTTTCTTTTTCCAGCTCATTTTCCAATTCGGCTATTCGGTTTTGACTTGTCAAAATAAGGTTGTGCGACTCACTAATTTTTTTGTCTTTCAAATGCTCAGCATATTTCAGCATGAATGTTTCTTTAGCATGTTTTCTACGAAGATGGTACAAATAGCTAACAGACGAAACAAAAACGACAATGATACAAACACTCAGACCAACAACCATCATCTTTTTATGATTATTTGCCTGTCTGAGCTTGATATTCTCTTTTTCTCGTAATTGATAATTATATAGGGCATTCACCTTGGCTGTTGCCTCAGTCTGCGTAACTCTCTTAATAGAATCATCAACAACAATGAACTTGTTAAAATAGACCCTTGCCATATCAGCATTTCCAGACCTCAAAGCCATTCCCAATTGGAATCTATTAATGCTGTCATTCATATGAAGCTGCGAGTTATGCTCTAGTATTTTGCAATAATAGGCAAGTGAGTCATCATTCCCCTCACGGTTATACAGCTTTGCCATCATATAATATACCCGGGCACTATCCAACAGTGAAATATTCTCCAAGCATCTATCGGAAAAATGATGAGCTTGAGCGAAATCTCTAATAATCGTATTTTGTACTGCAAGAGATAAATACAATTCTGCTAATAATGACTTATTTTTTTGCAGAAGAGCAAGATGATAAGCATTTGTTAGTCTTTCATTTGATAATGCATGGTCCTCATGAGCCTCAGCTGCATAAGCCAAATCATTAAGAGCATAAACCATGCCTAACGTGTCATTACTCTTTAAAGCTATCTCGTATTCTGCTTTAAATGCATCTTCCGCATTCTCGTAAAGACCTTGATTCGTATACAAAACACCCATTTGACTATATATACACCCAGCCAACTCATTGTCGTCGCCTACAACTTCGGCAGCCTTTTGAAAATAGTCGAGAGCTTGCGGAGCATCTTTTTTCTCATAATACGTTCGGGCAGCATAGTAGTAGGCTGTGGCTAGTAGGCCCTTGTCGCCACCTTGTTCATAATAATGCAGGATACTGTCGGCCTTATGGGTGTCCGGAACTAGCTGATTGGCTTTGTCGGCAGCTTTCAGCCGCAACAGCTCGTAGTACATGCGATCTTTCTCTCCATGCTGATGCATGGAACTGCCGATGGCATTGAGCAGGGCAATGGCACTGTCGGGCTGTTCTTCCATCAAACTATCTGCCACGATGAATGCCTGCGGATATTTATGGGGGGAGCAAGCCGCCAGCCATGCCATCAGGAACGGCAGACTGAGCAGTAGCACTCTATTTCTAATGTTCAAAGGTTTCATCTTGTTATCATCATTCCCATTATAAATACAACAAACTACGGAAAAAGGACACGGTCGTTAACTATTTTTAATCGAAAACATGCTGTGGGAACCATTTTGCAAAAGGAAACAAAATTGCAAAACGATTCCCACATCATGAATCCCGGGCCGGGGCGCTCCCCAGCCCGTCAGGCTGTTATGTGGGGAAGCGCACCACAATGCGGAACTGCTCCTTCGGATAGTAGTCTACCGCTGCACCAGCACTGACCGAATATGCAGCTCCGGCCTCCTCGCGGATGGTCTTGGTGTAGACAATGGTGAGCACCTGGCTCAGTATGCTGGCCACAAGCTGGTTCTTCAGCGTGAACTTACCGGGAGCAAAATACTGGATATTGATGTTTGCCCGGGGTGTCTCCTGCTCTTTCTCAAACATGCAGGTGCGGCTGCCGGGCAGCACCTCCTTCACAGCCATCACAGCAACGGAGCCCTCAACCGTCCCAACAAAGGCGAGAACCATGTCGGTCCGCTCGTCGGCGTGCGCTATGCCCCTTCCCATCAGGCTGCAGCCCCAGCGAGCGCGCCTGCCGCACAGCCCTTCTCACCCTATTGGTATGCCAGCCTGCGCCTGGGCGTAGGCGGCAAGACCCTCCTCGAGGACTGGCAGCTCACCCAGTTCGGCACCGACCCCGAAGCCCCCCGCTACCGCACCGACAAGTTCCGGTTCTACATGGCCTATTCCGCCCAGGTCGACCTCATGTGGCGCTATGCACGCCGCTGGGCGTCAGGCATCGGCGCCGACATCAGCTATGGCACCTATGCCGACCGGGTGCGCGACCTCGACGAGGCCGCCGGCCGTTCGTTGCGCCATTCCCCCTGGTCCTTTGGCCTCGGCCTGCGCCACGAAGCCTACTATCACCGACTCTCGCTCGACATGGCGCTGGGCGTCTACCTCTACCGTCACATGGGAGCCAGCGCAAAAGAAATCGAGAAGCCCTACTACGAGCGCATCGGCATCTTCTACACCATCCCCCGTTTCCATCATCTGCGTGTCGGCTGCAGCGTGAAGGCCCACCTCACCAAGGCCGACCTCACCGAGATCGTCATCTCCCTTCCCTTCCGCCTCTTTTTAAGTGATAAGTGATAAGTGACAAGTGATAAGTGTGATTACCACTCCAACATGAGCACTCCAGCTTCAGGGGCAATCGGTCCCTCCCCTATAGGGGAGGCTAGGAGGGGGCTTGAACTTGGAACCGGCGTCAGCCCTCTCTCCCCCTTCGGGGGAGTTGGAGGGGGCTCCCTTTTTTAGGAGTTGGTGGGGGGCCTGAACCTGAAACTATCGTAAATCTGTGAAAATCTGTGTAATCTGTGGGCAACCATCGTTAAAAACCATTAAAACCCCCTCTGTCCGTATACAAAGCGGCGGCCAGCCACGTATTAGGTTCAACATATACACCCTAGAAACACAAAAAGAGATGAAAAGAATCCTAATCCTATTGCTCAGCGCCATCACCATGATGGCCCAAGCCCAGACCCATTTCCGTGAGCTCACCTTCGACCAGGCCGTCGCAGCCGCCAAGGCAGAAAACAAGATGGTGTTCATCGACGTGATGACATCCTGGTGCGGACCCTGTAAGATCATGGCCCGCGACGTGTTCCCCCGGCCAGCCGTAGGCGACTATATGAACAGCCACTTCGTCAGCATCAAGATCGACGCCGAGAAAGGCGAGGGCGTCACCATCGCCAAGACCTACAAGGTCGATGCCTATCCCACCTTCCTCCTCCTCGACACCAGCAAGCGCGAGGTTGCCCGCTCCGTGGGCATGAAGCAGCCCGACGACTTCCTCGCCGAACTAGAGCGGTTCATCAACCCCGACGCCTCCCCCGAGAAGCTCAAGGCCCGCTACGAGCGCGGCGAGCGCACACCCCAGCTGGTGAAAGACTATGCTGCCTATCTCATGGACCAGGCCCGTAAAGACCGCCGCCACTACGAGCAGAAGACCGCCGAGGTGAAGGCGATGGTGAACGACTATTACGCCACCCTCAGCGACGCCCAGAAGCTCAGTCCCGACAATATGTTTGTCTACAACACCTACACCACCTCCACCGAAGATGCCCCTGCCAAGTTCATGACCCGCAACGTCAAGCGGTTCCCTGCAGAGAGCCAGCAAGACATCACCACCCTCATCCAGCAGCTCTACCAGCGCGAGGAGTATGCCCTGCTGTCCCATTCCAAGGAGACCACCCCTTCCATGCTCGACACCTTCAGCCAGGAGCTGAAGATGCTCGGACTCAATACCGACGGACATTACGACAACACCATGAGGCTGATGTATGCCTACCATGGCGACGGCAGCCAGTACCTGGCGCTGTGCCGCGAGCTCTTCAAGCAGCTCACCCCCACGCAGCAGACAGGCCTCATAGACAGTATCACCCGCAAGTATGCCGATGCCGACGAAGCCACCAAGAAAGCCGCCTCGCGTGTCATCCGCGAGCAGCTGCCCGACATGGACACCCAGCTCCTCATCTCAGCCGTCATGGCCGTCTCGCAGCTGGAGGCAAAGGGCCATTAACCCTGCGCCAGACACGATAGAGCATGGCCAATGATCCATTGGCCATTATCCATTGTCCATTATAAAGGGGCTAGGGTTTCAGACAATTATCCATTGTCCATTATCCATTATCCATTATCAAGAGGGGGGCTAGGCTCTTTTGGTTTCTCACTCCACCTCATCATCCCAGAGGTCGACACCTAGAGGGATGGAGGGGGTAGCATCCTCATCTTCTTCAAACCAAAAGCTTTCTTTTGACAAGGCTTCATCGGTCTCACCTCCAACCGGCAGTCCTGATACCATGATGCCATCTGTATAAGAAAGATAACGCACTTCTGTGCGAGGAGCTGTATACTGTTTTTTGTTTTTCATACGTTACCCCTTTCTTTACTTTACATAGATTCGTTTACCACCGTGGATATACACACCTTTCTTTGTGGGCTTGCCGTTCAAGCGGATGCCCTGCAAGGTGTACCACGCTTTATGGTCTGACTCTACGTCATCCATAGCATGGATGGCGGTGGTTCCGCTGTCTGTCACTACGCTGAAGGCCTTGGCATGGCTGCTGTTTGTGCTGGCTTTGGTGATCAAGAAAGCCTTGTTCTTTCCGATGGATGTTCCCGTGAACAATGCCAGCTGCACATTGCCGTTATTGGTCCGTCCCAAGGTGTATAAGTTCTCTCCGTAGGCATACTTTGTCATCTCGTGGGTGCTGGCATCAACGATATCCTCCAGTGTTCCTGTCAGCAGATTGTCGGTCGGTTTTTCTACACTGTTGCTGTTCTCTTTGAATTGGTATGTGCCGGCATTACCTTGGATAATGACGCCCGTCAGTGGCGGAATGACGCCAGTAACGGTTGCCCCCTTGGCCACGTCATCGACGATGCTGCTGATATAGAACACCTTCGACAGTCCATCGGGAATGGTCACTGCATAGTCAAGGTATAATGTGGCCCAGCCGGCATCACTTATTGTTAGGTCGAATGTTTTCTGTGTGCTGGCAGGCCCCTCCATCTTTTTGTAGAGATATACTTTGCCTTCTTTATTGTTGGCAAATTTATAACCATTATTATATACTGCAGTATAAGAGACTCTTGTTCCATTTTTATTTATATATGTGTACTGCAAGTAGTCGTCTTGATATACCCACGACCCGTCAAACGATTCATCATTTTTATAAGCATATATTTTATAATACGCATTATAAGGTATCTGCAAGATATATACATCATTCGTTAATTTCATATGTTCTCCCTTTTCCGAAACTGTCCACACAGAGGTTGCATTCACGTCATCAGCCTTGATATAAAGATTATCTGCAGAAATTGCAGCGTCGTCATCTTTTGCATGAATGGTTACAACGTCATCAGAAGTGACAGTGTTTTTTTTATTATGCCCTAACGCAACGCCATCTCCTGCTTCATTGGTATTTACAATAAGATACTCACCTCCGGCCTCAAGTTGATCGGTCAATTGATAAATAGTAGTGGTTTCTGGGGCTTTCGAAGCCTGATTGGATGAAGTTTCGTGGTTCGCCACCTGTGTTTGGCCAATTGTCAGTTGTGGCCACATCATTGATAGCAACATAATAGTTGCCAGCTTCTGTAATTCTTTCTTCATAATTATTTGTAATTAAAAAGGACTCGGGCGTTCTGCTATATCTTCAGAAGTTCCTTGCCCCCAAAATTTAATTCCTCCAATATACGAAGGCGCCACAAAGGCAAGACTTTATGTCGTTACACTTCAAAGAGTAATAAGTTTGTTATGCTCTTTGCTGTGTCCACCTTCATAGTGGGTGCAAAAGTAGTTATTTTTTCTTTACATAGAAATAGATTATTAAAGTAATTTGTAAAAGGAAGTAAAGTTTAACAGAGCATGATAGAAAGGATATTTTCAGATTGTTTGTAAGTATCTGTAATGATGTGTTTTAGCAATATTACGTAAGATTTTTGATGCATAATGGAAATAATTATATTTAACAGTTAGAGTTGTAAGACAAATACTTCCCGTCGGTTATTAACCCTCCTTAGTGCCGTTGTCATTAAGTCGGGAGAATTGTTTTCCGATTCCTGTGTTCCAATAGAAATAGACGTCGCCAGAATCGTTTTGACAAGGGGGAATCATAAAGGCTTTATATGGATAAAACGGGCGAAATGACAGTTTTATTAAATCGTGTTTTATCAATTGGCGCTGTTTTATAAAATGGGGTTTTACAAATCTGTCTTGATGCCGGTGAGGAAGGGCTCCTCTTTCGTAGTTTTGTCGATGGTCAGACGTTCATCATCGTAGTTGTCAAGGGTGTCGAGGGCGTATGTGTTAAGCAATCATCGCAGATAAGCCCGAATATTTTCCCGTCGCAGTAGATGCCATAGTCGCCGAACATCTTCTTGGCCACGATTTCACCAGCATCTCTGCATTGGTCAACGATATACTGTAAAAAGTCTGTATTACTTGCCTTATAACTTCCTCTATGTTGCTCTCCAAATAATTGGATAATATTTATTGTTTATTAACTATTCTGTATCAATCACTTAGCGTGAAGTCCGTTAGTACGATGACTTTTGAAGAAGATGTAGCTATCAGCCCAACGCCTAACGCTGGGTACAGAATGACTACCAACAACAGACCTACCAGACAAACTTCTATGAGATGACGCGGTTCCCAAAGTCCGCCCATCAATTTACTTCTTCAGAATATATAGTAAGACGCAACAATCTGATTTAAGGGGACACCGCCGTAGCAGTACCGCAGAATTTAGCAGGAGTCGTCTTGTGAAGTTGTCTGATAATCCGTATATCAATTACCCGTTTGGTATGGTACATATTCCTTTTCGTTCTTCAGGACGGAGAAGATGATGTTTGAAAGCTTTCTTGCTACTCTCACTATCGCCTCCTGTGGCTCCATTCTCTTCTTGTATTGGAAGTATTGTGAGCCAAGTCCTGCATCCCAGCTAATGGCAACCCATGCAGCCTCGACAACCATCGGACCAAGTTGCTTGTTTCCGCGGAATGTCTTCTCGCCATGCACGGTCTTCTCACCGCTGCTGTGGCTGGTGGGCACCAGTCCAAGATAGGCGGCAAACTCGTTCTCGTTGTGGAATCGTTTCACGTCACACACCTCTGTAAGGATGCACATGGAAACGATAGGGCCGATTCCAGGAATTGTCCTTAGAAGATCGTGCCTACGCTTGTATCTTTCCAACTGGCTCATCTTGCGCAGCTGTCGTGTTGCCTCCAATAGCGTACCCCTGATGACCTCCACCTGTCTGATAAGCAGATCGAGCGATGTGCGAGTGTCGGACATAAGTTTCACGTCCTTCATCAGCCACGTGATAAACGCTCTGGACCAGTGAGTCTGTATCTTTGAGAACCTCTCAGGCATTTCCACACCATGACAATGCAAGAGGTGCTTGACCCTCGACTTGTATCCACTGAGCTGCTTTTGTATCGTTCTGCGTATGCGGACAACAGAGCGGTCATCTATGTACTGTTTCTCAGGGACATAGTTGCCCTTGAGCTGGCCGGCCTTCAGTGATCTCGCCAGTTTGGCAGCATCAATCCTGTCGGTCTTCATAACCTCCTCATACTGAGTCGTCGGAACGTCGGCAGCATGGATTACTATGCAGTCAATACCAACCTCCCTCAGGGCATAGTAGGTAGAGAAACCACTGAAGCCAGACTCATAGACAGCCTGGTACTCTCCATCCGGGTAATTCTTCTTCAAAAAGTCAAAGAGCTCTTTCGCGGAGGGCTTCTGGGAATGACCCTTTACTGCTCCTACCTCTGGGGCTATCGCCACCTTCCAACTTTTAGCATGGACATCGATTCCTATGAAAATCTTTTGTCCTTTGAAAGAAATTTTGTTACTTTGCATACTGGTACGGTATAATTGTGAATGTATATTGTTTGTTCGCACTTACAAAAATACTATCCAATTATTATCGTATCAAATTTTCCAGCCTCTTTTCTTCGCGCAGCCCCTTTCACGCAACGTGAGATGTAGAGGTTCTCGAAGCGTAGCGAAGAGGTTCTCTGCACCTCACGGTGCGGAACATTTCACTGCGTAAGGACTATCACCTATCGGCTCATTGGCGTTTCCGACTGCAAACATAGTAACTGATTTATCTGTTAGTCGTTTTATTTATATAGATATCCTCATGGAAGGGATGTTGTTTAAATCTTAGTCCTATAACTGGGGTGTTGATATCCGCAGCAGAATGCCTGAAGATATTCTCCCATCTGACTTTTCATTACCTCAAACGCTTGGTTGCACGTGCAATGGCTAGTAAAGAATTGGGTGTATGGATATTGGGTTTTCAAGCGTCGGGCCAAGGCCGTCAGATCTTCAGCTGTCTCATACCCGTCGAGCAGATGGAAGCCGCCCACGACAGTATGTATGGGGTAGGGGCAGGCAGCAAGAATGTTTTCCAGTCCGCTATGAGCACAACCTGTGAAGAGGAAACCTTCCGTATATAGGGCCAACTCATGCCGAAATTCATCAAGGACATAGTTGCCCTCGTCGGTCTCGACAAAAAGGTTTTGATTCCCTATAGGCTTGGGGTGGACTTGTGGGATATGGGCAAAGATATGAATGCCGGTAGCTACCTCACAGGTTTCTCCAATCTTTAGCAGTCGTGCTTTTGGTATGTCAGGCCAAATGGCTGTGATGCTATGCAGGTGTCCACGTTTTGAGTAGAATTTCCCAGTTAAGGCATCAGTTGTGACGATAACCTTTGCCTTGTCGTTCATGGCCATGAAATGCTTTAAACCTCCGGCATGGTCGCTATGGCCGTGGGAGATAAACACATAGTCAATGGTGCTGAGGTCGATTCCCATCTTCCCCGCATTACGAACCAACAGATCGCTGGCTCCCGTATCGAGCAAGATGCGGTGACGCTCCGTTTCCAAGAGTATCGACAGCCCATGCTCCGTCTGTAAAGCCGGGTCGTTCGTGCGATTATCTACGAGTACGGTCCACTTCATCATTCCAATTATTTTGTTGTCCAAAATCCTAATGCCACTGCCGCGATTCCTAATACCACACTCCCTAATGTATATAACGCGAAAAGTGCGTAGTTATTGGTCTGTAGCATTGTCAACCCCTCTTTTGAGAAGGTAGAGAAGGTGGTGAAGCCTCCACAGAAGCCGACCATGAGCAGCAGCGAGAATGCCGGAGCAAGGTGCTGGAAACGACTTGTCAAGCCCCAGAGGATGCCTATCAACAGGCAACCAACGATGTTTACTGTGAATGTTCCCCATGGGAAACTACCATGTAAATGGCCCATAGAAAGAGATATGAGATAGCGGCAGATGCCACCTATACCACTGCCTATTCCTACTAATACAATATCCTTTATCATTTGCGTACTTATAATTATGTTCTGTTTGCTATATGAATTTATTGAATCATTGCCAAGACCTTTTAATCATTTACTATTATTCTGTTTCAACAGATAAATTGGAAGTTATCCAATTTCTGGCTTCGCCTCTGCATAGTTGGCTATAGCCTTCCTCCTTCTCATCACGGCCATTCAAGTATACTTGATAGCACTCGATTTGTCGTCGGTTCAAGCAAGCTTGGCTCTGCGCTCAACTTGCCGGTTGATATGTGTTACTTATGAGAAAACTTATGCCTGACCATATAACATACTGCCGATATCGTAGAACCAACCATAGCCAGAGCCATATCCTTCTGCGCATCCCACATGTCTCCCTGCTGGCCATTATAATAATCTGCCTCTTCGGAAGACATGACAACCGTAAGCAACCATTCGAAGAGTTCGTAAATCATGCTGCCAGTCTGAATAATCAGCCACGATACCAGGATTGCTATCGGAACGCTTAATTTGAACCATTCTTTGCATAGATGCTTAAAATACGGGAACATTAACAGACCAAAAGAGAAGTGTACAAATCGGTCATAGTGGTTTCGGGTGTCTTGAAAGAAATCAGCATTTACGATACCTGCCGAAATGCTCCATTCTTTGTATGGTACATAAGAATAAATATAACGGGCTCCGACTACATGTAGCAATGTGAAGATAACAATACATACAAAGGTAAATGTGGTCATGCGATTATTGACCAAGTCAATGAGAAGGGGTATTAATAGTAATACCGTTCCTGCATGTTGAAGGTATTGCTCATGCGGATATATTGGGTTAATACACGTAATGATTGTGATGACTACAAGTATTAATAGAGATGTACATTTTATCTTGTTCATGATAGTAATTCCGATATGTCATTTATTGTATTAACATTTAAGGCAAGGCTGCCTTCTGGCCGAATGCCTCCCTGAAATCTTGTATAAACTGCTTTACGTCCATCTTGATGTTGTTTATTCGTTCATTATCATTTCTTTTTCTTGTCTACCAGAGACTATTATCGCAACTCAACTTCCTCCACTCGGCTGAATTTCTTCTTCTCCATAAATTCCCTATCTATCTGATTATTTTTGCTTTCTGCAAGTTTGTCATACCGGCCCAGAAGTCCGACTGCTCCGTTTCGTTAAAACCATCTGAAGACATTTCTTTGAGGATGGCATCGAGGAGCTGAACCTTTGACACCTTCAGCTCAGGGTCAACATCTATCGGATAGGTGATAATGTCTCCTCGTGAACCTACATGGACATTGGTCACGACAATATTTCCATCTATGAGTTTTACTCCGATGCTCCTGTTTGAGCCGTACTCAGGCTTCACGTTCAGCAGTTCCTGGTATAGCGGGGAGTCTGCATATTGCCTTTCCCTTTGGCCAGCGACCGTTGGTTGCTCTGCATCCACCGATAGTATGAGTTCGCGCAATGTCATGGCTCCAGATATTTGATGGTCTTGCCTGTTTTCTCGGCGTAGGCAATCTCACGCCTGGTACTCTCGCCGATATAGCCGCCCACGTTGATGACGAAGATCTCGTCGGCAAGGTCTATCTTCCGCAGGTGCATATCGTCGAGCATCTCCTTCACTCCTGGCTTCCAGACATCGTCGTCGCCTGAATGCCCGAACAGGCCTACGCTGATGACGATGCAGCCTTCCAGCGTCAAGCGTTTCTGAGTTTCCAAGAACTGTTCCTTGAAACGGGTGCTTCCGCAGAGCGTTACGACCTTATAATTCTGTATCATATTCTTTCGGGATGATAGTTGAGTGCATCCGATGGCCATTATTCAAGGGTTTGTATTGCATAGCACTTTCTTCTTAGTATGTTGATGCCTTGGACTCCACGAACTGCCATCGGCCATCGGTCTTCGTCAGCTTTGACTTCATCTGCAGCCTCCATGTATGACGACCGCCGCCATAAACAGCTGCATTCACCCTGCTGCGTCCTGTCATTTCGGCTGTCATGCCATCAACTGTAATGCTTATCTCGTCATCTTCTACAGAATAGTAGTTAAGGGTACCGTTCTCTATCTCGTGCAGATACTGCTTCTTGGGCTGTCTGGTCCCTGTCATGTGAACCAGAACCGAACCGTCGGCAAGTATCGTGTCGAGCGCTGCAATATCCTTGGCTATCATAGTCTGGTACATTTGCCTGTAAAGGTTCACTATCTGTTTCTTGTCGTCCATATTCTTCGTTTTATTTTGGCCACAAGCTATAACGGAAAACAGCATGAAAGCCATGATGATCATGTTTCTCATTTGAAATCCCAGAATCCTGTTCCTGTCTCAGGGTCGAACTTCCTGCCAATAGAACCACCGACAGTTGGACGCAGTTCAATCTCTGCAGTATAAAGCACTATAGTCGTTTTCAGATGACCTCCTGCCATTCCATGCTGACCGTCCTTCTTGAAGGTATATAAAGCATGCGTATGATGGAACAGTTGGCCATCGTCATCCGTAACGACGTTGCCATTGAGCAATACCAATTCCAACATCCCCTCCAGCTTTTCGGTATCAAATTCACCCGTCTCGGGAATAAACACCTGCAACTCTGCATTTCTACAGCCTCCGATGCCAGTGAAAACAGCAGACGGGATGGATTCCTTACGACAGACTTCAAGGATCTTTTCTATCACCTCGTCGCCCCTGTCCATCCTGATATAGAATGTTTCACCGATTTTCTTGTACTCCATATTATCTAAATTTTGAAATAAGAATGTTTCAGTCTCGTTCGAACTTGTTTGCTTAGCCTACAAAGAACATATCCATCATCTGTCCACAGGAATAAATTCAATCTTTGCGTCCTTGTCAGTTGCCTCCAGCTTCAAAATAACCGGTCGGAGGCCGTCGTTGCAACTCACGATGGCCACGCCAGGCTCCTTAATCCAGTCACCATAGTAGAACAGTGCTTTGTCTGCGCCATGCGCAAGGGCAAACACGTACTGGTAGACGGCCTTCCATGCTTCATCGCAGAAACCTTCGGGCTTCGCGTAGTCAGCATAGAACACATCGCCCACCTTCATCATCGGGCAGGCTTTCAGTCCTGGGATGCCATATTCCCTTGCCAAGTCCTCATTGAGCATCGTCTTGAGGATGGTAATCTTCACTTTCTTCATAAACATAATTGTTTTATGGCGCAAAGTTAACGAAAAAACTGAGAATAACGTGAGTTCGACGTAAGAAAAGTGTGGTTTGCCGGGATGGATGCGGTCGGGATGATGTGGAAATGGTGTGGAATAAACAAAAATGAAAAAGGCTAACTGCTTGTATGAAGCACCTAGCCTTTGTTTTTCGTCGGGATTACTGGACTCGAATTGGTGAACATTTTAGAAGGTCGTTAAAACCTCTTTAAACAATTTGACGAAAAGTCCTTTATTAGCGTATATGAAGGCATTTCAGCACATTTTTGAACGCCCCTAAAACTCTTAAAAATGTTTAACGAGGTTCATTTTTGTTCATAAATGTTGTGCAAATGTTGTGCAAGTTTTGTATATTTGCACAACCGAATAGAGTTTATTAGATGAACAAACAAAACAAACTTGAACAGATATGACAACAGTACGTGCATTCATAAGGACAGCTTCAAAGCGTCGGGACTCCAAGGTATTCATACGATTCCGGCTAACGGACGGGCGAAAAATACAGTTGTTTCACAAATCTGAGTTTCTTGTCAGTCCAGACGTATGGGATGCCAAGAAAGAATGTATCAAAGCCAAGATCCTGTATAATGCAATCGAAAGAGCTAGATTAGAACTAGCTGTTAGAATAAGAAAGGGACTGTTGATAGATATATATGAAGATTACAAGGAGAAAGAATCTTTGAATAGTGCCGAATTCGAAAAATTGATAGATATGAGACTTAATCCCGAAAAATACAAGGAAGAAGAGAAAGAACAAAACGATTTCTATTTCTCTTTTAGGAAATTCCTCGATGTGAAGAATTATTCTTCTACTGATGAAAAAAACTATGAGACAATGATACGTATGCTCAGACGTTTTGAAATGTTTCAAAAGGTCAGGTTCGGGAGTGATTATGCATTGGGGTTTAAAACGATGAACGTTGACACTATTCGGGACCTTGAAAGATATGTGAGGGAAGAATATAAATATGTAGCCCAAAAGCCTTATAAATTTATCTTTGAAGAGATTCCTGAGAAGCGAATGCCTGGCGTTCGTGGTGCCAACACGATTGCCAAGATAATGAAAAGGTTTAGAACTTTCATAAAATGGTGTTTGAAGGAAGGGTTACTTGAAAGCGACCCATTTGTTGGCTATGAGCAGAAAAATCCTGTCTATGGTACTCCATACTATATAACTATTGAAGAACGTAGCCAGATTGCAGATACAGATATTCTGAAAGCATGGGAGAAACTAGACAAAGAGCAACAAAAGAGCATAGCGAAGTCTTCCCTCCCCCAGCTGGCTATCCAGCGTGACATTTTTGTCTTCCACTGCATGATTGGCTGCCGTGTAAGTGACCTGGTTACTCTTACACCAGAGAATGTCATCAATGATCACATTAGCTATATTGCAAAAAAAACGAGCAGAGAACGTGTTGATGCTATAGAAGTGCCACTTAACTCAATAGCCAAGGCTATATTGGAGAAATATTGGGACGGCCAACGGAAGACCGGGCCACTTCTTCCTTTTATTTCACCTCAAAAATACAATGATAGCATTAAGGAAATATTCCTTTTGTGTGGAATTACGCGGAATGTTACCATTTGGAACTCTACCACAGGGAAAGAGGAACAGCATCCCTTGAATGAGATAGCGAGTAGCCATCTGGCAAGAAGGACATTCATCGGAAACTTGTATAAGAAAGTGCAAGACCCTAACATGATTGGCAAGCTGTCAGGCCATGTTGAAGGTTCAAAGGCCTTCGCCAGATACAGAACGATAGATGACGACATGAAACAGAATATGGTCAAAATGCTTGAGTAGACTGGCTCAAAAGTGTTCTCAAATGTTTAAATCAGTTAACTTCTGATGCCAAAGCCTATTTTGAAGTATACGATCTTTTCATTAGATTTGCCGAAGATTAGTTTTTAAACAAATTAAAGGCATGAATGAAACATTAGTAAATGACATCCTCAAAAGTGGAGGAACGACACTGATGGTTATCAAGGCAGAAGATCTGAAGAAGGCTATCTGTGAGACTGTCAGTGAAACAAGGCGTCAGATGGAAAATGAAGTAGCCATGAGCAAAAGCGAAACATATCTGACAGGCCAGCAGGTTCAGGACAAGTTGAATGTAAGCAGAACCACTTTGTGGAACTGGAGAAAAGAAGGTTATCTGGTGCCCATAGAGATAGGAGGAAAATACCGCTATAAATTATCGGACATCAATACAATTCTACATTGCTCCAGGGTTAAGGAGAATAATGATTAGTCAAAAATCATGAAGAGTTGTCAAAATGCTCTTTCTTGGCGAGACTAGGAGTTCTCCACATCCATCAGAGGGTATAAAAATAGCCGTTTTGAGTTAATGGACAAAGAAATGCCAAAACGAGGACAAATATTGTCAAAACGTTTTTTAACATGATCTTCCCTCAAAACCATTGAGCAAAAATTAACAGCTCTTAACAGAATGGCAATGTGATTGGTAAACACTATTGAAGGGCAAAAACAGTATACTTCAAATATGTAAAAAAAATGTGCGTATTTCTTGTTTTATTAAATTATATTTTATAACTTTGCACCGTTTTATAAAACTTCGTTTAATAAATTAGATATTACACCTATGCCTATAACAAGAAACATATTACGCCAAGTGATGCTTGATAACCAGAAGGATATCGAGCAATATAAGGTTTTTCACCGGGGTTATGATCTCGATTCCTTCCCATTGCAGGTATTTGTTGGAGTCAGGCGTTCGGGAAAGTCATTCCTGCTTTTCCAGAAGATGCACCAGATGCTTGCCGACGGGCATGGCTGGGAAGACATGCTCTATATCGATTTTGAAGACCGTCGGCTAGAAGGTTTCACGGCGGATGATTTCAACCTCATCCTGGAATGTCATCAGGAGATGTACGGCAAACGCCCGATGCTGTTTCTTGATGAGATACAGAACATTGACGGGTGGCAGAAGTTTGCACGAAATCTTGCAGACAAGAAGTACAGCGTCTTCATTACGGGAAGCAATGCCAAGATGCTTTCAAAGGAAATCATGTCAGCACTGGGAGGCCGGTACATTCCCGTGGAGGTCTATCCGTTTAGTTTCACCGAGTATCTCGACTATCTTGGAATCCCGCATGATGAGCTGTCACTTGAAGCAACCGAGTCAAAGGCCCGGTTCATGAAGGCGTATGGCGACTATCTGGCATGGGGAGGCTTGCCCGAATCCGTCAGTCTTCCTGTCAGAAGATCCTATCTTTCCAGTGTCTTTCAGAAAATATACTTAGGTGACATTGCTCAGCGAAACGGAGTGTCAAATGCCAAGTTGCTGCAGCTCCTGACAAAGAAAATCGCAGAGAGTGTCATGCAGCCCATTTCATACAACCGACTGGCCAAAATACTCTCCAGTGTGGCTGGTAAGGTCAGTGTGCCGACAGTTTCCAGCTATGTCAGCTACTCAGAAGATGCGTGGCTGCTGCTGCGGTTGAGAAACATAGCCTCTGCTTTTGCGGAAAGGGAAAGTGTCTGCAAGTACTATTATATAGACAACGGCCTACTTTCAATCCAATTGATGAACGCGGACACCCTACTTTTGGAAAATGCCTTAGCCCTTTCGCTTTTCCGGAAATACGGGCACGATGCAGATAATGAGCGCGTCTATTTCTACAACGCGAATGTAGAAGTTGACTTCTATGTCCCCGAAGAGGAACTTGCCGTACAGGCATCCTACTCTCTGACAGACGAGACAACCCGGAAACGGGAGGTGGATGCCCTGAGCAAGCTGCCCAACGTTCACCCGTGTAAGCGTCGTGTAATCGTTACATACGATGAGGAAGACACCATAACGGATAAGCATGGCATCATAGAAATAGTTCCATGTTGGAAATGGCTTCTCAGCATGGAGAAGTAACATGCAGTTATTTAATACAATAAGAAGATCTGAATTACAGTAACGCCGAAGCAACAGTAAATGAACATCGACAGGGAACTCTTTGACGAGGAAAACTCCTATATACAGATTCTGGATAAGTGGGAGAACTTCGGAACGCAGAACGGCATCGCGGATGAGGGATATGACAACCTTTCCTTCCACGGTGCACCCCGTTTTGAAGTCACAGAGAAGATCAATGCCTTGCTCAACGGCATCCTGACAACGGATGAAAACCTCATACTCAGGGAATATTTCGGCATCGGCTGTCAGCAGAGAACTGTCGAAGAGCTTGCCGATTCTAACCATTCCACAGTAAAAGCTATGCAGATTTATCTGAAGGGAATCCTCCAGAGAATAAGGGAACATGACGAGACCCTTGATCTTTGGAAATACCTTTTCAGGGCATAAAGAGGGGCGCTATCCTGATTGACTGAGGGATAGCGGCCCAATTATTCCCATGCTCACTTAGAGTCAATTACCAACAAAAAGACAAGACCATTGCTGATTATTGTCCTTTCTCGAACTTAACACAAGACTATCTTTGCCCAGTCTATCGCCTTGCCGTCCTTCTTGGCTTTATCTATAAGCTTTTTTATCTGTTCCTTCTTCTGGTCATCCATTTCCTCCATATCAAGAAGATTTGTGGGCAGTTGGTTAGACTGCCCGTTTCCATTGTACTCAGTCAACAAACTCAAACTCATCCCTGCAGCAGGTAATCTCCTTTCCGCTGCCGATGACGGTACAGTTATACTCATAGCCATGATAGCCACCAGTGATGCTATCCTCATCCACCTGAATATCCCAGTACCCTTTGTACGGTTCCAGTAATCTTGCGTATCTCATGTCGATATTCTTCTTTGACGGTTGAAAACTTCATGTGCTAACTCATTCAGTTCCCTCTCCTCCACCTCCAAGTCAGTCTGAATGTACTTGAACAGGATGGCCTTGGCGAGGTTTATCTCGGAGCTGGCATTCTTGAGAAAGCCGAGCTCCAGATATTCCTGTGCATCCGACAGATGGGATGCGATGGCGATACGAACGTTGACGGTCATAGTCCTATAGTGTTAAAGGTTAGACTCTCATCAGAACGGCAGGTCGTCTGCCTTTGCCTCGGGTGCGTCCTTCGGCGGTTCTGGCGTATTCTTCGCCTTTGCACCTTTCTTGGAAGCCTGCTTCGGGTTGGCAGACTGCTCTTCCTTACGTCCGGCGTTCACGAAAGCTATGCTGTCAGCGTTGATGCTCACCTGTACATGGCTCTCGCCTTGCCTGTCCGTCCATAGCGAAGTGGAGATTGTTCCCTCCACCAGAATCAGTCTTCCCTTAGTGAGGTAGTCAGCGAGACGGATATGGTTCTCGCGGCTGCTGCGTACCCTTACCCATGTCGTAATGTTCTGTCCCCTGGAGTAATCATCTACGGCGATGTCCACCGCCATGAAAGTTCCATGTACTCCAGTAATCACCTTGCAATCCTTACCGATGCGTCCGATAGTATGTGTATAAAGCATAATTGAAATGATTTGTGGAAAGCCGGTTACACTCTCCGTTACCTGTAATTGAAGTTGAATAGTTGTTTTATTTCCCTTAAAGTTCCCCAGCTTTTGCTGGAAGGAGAAGGCCTATTGAGCCTTCTCCTTCGCTTCCTCCTTGTCAGGAGTCGTGTAGAACTTGTTGGCTACGAGCACCACTCGGTTGTGCTTCACGCCGTCTGCATCCTGCCATTCCTCTGGCTTGAAATGTCCTTCCACCGTGATCATTGTTCCTTTTGTGAGGCGGTCGAAAGAGTCACGATTCTCGTTCTTGCGCCAAGCCTCGATGTTCATGAAGGCCGACGTGCGAGTGGTTTCCTCACCATTCTTTTCAGTACGGCCAATAGCGAGGGAGAAGCGGGCCACGCTTGCTGTTGTAAACTGTCGGATTTCAGCATCTCTACCGATGAATCCTGTCACTGCGAAATTGTTCTCGATCTTTTTCATTGTTCTGAATTTTTGAAGTGAAACATTTATTTTTTACGTTGCAATAAGAGTTGGCAAGAAAAGCATGGAATGCAAGGAATTACCGGATTATTTCACCCTTGGGCTGGAAAAGTTTTTACCGGCAGCAAGGCCGTCGGCAAAAAGTTTTTGAAAAAATTCGAGGAATAAGGCACCTGGTACTTGCAGAATACGGCTTGCACTAACTTCGCGACGGAAAAAGTAATTGTACTCGCTTCGCTCAGAAAAGTCATCAATGAGGAAGTCGGAATAAGAACAATTCAGTGACAGATACGAAAATGAGGATGCCCGACAGTCCAACGCTCAGACTGGGCACGTCATGGTCATCGGACGGAGAAGGACATGCGAGGTGCTGCGTATCATTCCGCTATTAGATGGGAGCATGTAGAACAAGAATGCCCATCGACAAGCAAAGAGACTATGCAGTGGAAAGCCAAGACTGAAGAGCGGTAAAAGAGGTTAGGATGTTCGGCTACAAGCTGTCCTGTTAGGCAACAGCATGAGATTCGACAAAAGAAAGGAGATAAAAGAGAAAAAGTAAGAAGAAGGTCAAGCGATCCTTACTTATCCATGAGAATGAATGTATAAAGAATACTAACGGTTTTCTTCCCCATGGATTATAAGAGGTTTGTTGAGTATTTGGGGCTTAATCGAAATCCAAGTATTGGTACCATTGCACCGAAAAAACTCAACCCTAAAAGGTTCTCCCACAAATCTACCACATCCATGAAAGGATGTGGTAGATTTGTACGTGGGTTCACTTGCAGCTTTATAAAGGGGGATGCCGTTCATAAAAAGCTGGAAAACTGAACATATAGAATGTTGTGCGATTGAAATTATTGTGTAGCAACACATTTTGAGCCGTACAGCAACGCGACTTTGGAAGTTTATTTGTAATTTTGCACCCGAATTCAGATGTAAAGTAATGAAGAAAGTTCTTATTTTGGCAGCAGATTAGAAGTCGTCTGTAATGTTTCAGTTGTCTCATGTTTCTTATTTTGATATTTTCAAACCGAGTTTGGCAGATGGTGTCCGTCTTTTGTAATATTCTTGCGTCGCCACGTCTTTGTATATTGGTTCGTCTTCTTCTCGCATCCAGTCCATACCGCGAAAGGTTTTCTTATTCCATGTGCAGTTTTCCTCCTCATTCAAGGTCATGTTGAGCGAAGGAATGAGATTACTGGATTCTGATACCTGTGCAGTGGTTATCCATTCTATCACGACGAAAACGCCTGACCTTGGGAAAGCAACGGGGTGCGGAAGGTAGATTCCATCCTTACCTATTTTCTGAGATGAAGGAACAAGAACTCCTCCACCGATAATCGATTCCCTTTTTGGGTCCCCCGTTACGCTATCAGGCTGACGAAGGTCTAAACGAAGGGTGGCGTAGACAGGAGTCTTGATTTCCTTGAACACCAGCCAACTGGTGGAGTAATCAAGACTGGCCAATATGGAATGAATGTAGGGAGCCTCAGTCCACATGCTGTCGTATGGAATGAACAATGCCATCTCAAAGCCGTTTGCGCCCTTATGCTTGGTTTGTGTCTTCGCTTTAGTCAGTCCCACCTCTGCGACCTTTATCCGTTTAGGAGATTTTGCGACAACAGCAACTTCGCCAAGATTGATGCTTTTCGGAACGAGGAAGATGGTTTGTGCGGCAACTGCTGCTGTCGTGACGCTCTTTGTCTCGTAGCAGATATGAGACAACCTTATTTGCTTCGCACCATTTGGAATGACAATCGAACCCTGCTCGTCCGTGTAACCGCCTGACTCGTTCCCAAAATAAACGCTCACAAATGGTATTGCTTCATGCGTGATGCTGTCTTTGACAGTTACTGCCTGCTGTGCCATCCCGAATGTTGCTGCCGACAACATTACCAACAGGAATAGGAGCTTTCTATAATGCTTCTGATGCTTCATCTTACTATGATTACTTCATTTCGTGCTGCAAAATTACTGTCGTATCCGTGGGTACCTGAGTCATAGGAGCCGTTATACCCAAGTAATCTGTCTCAGCGACTAGTGAGTCCGTTTATTTTACTTCTTCTTGATCGTAAACTCCACTTTTTGTATGCCGCGCTTATAGACATTGGCGAGGATGAGGTTGTAGTGCAGCGTTTCGCCTTGTTTCATCGATTGCTTGACGTATGCCATTTCGCTCTCGGTAAGGATGTTCTTGAAGAGGAATCCTGAATGACTGCCCGGCACAAGGCGTATCTCATCGGTAAAAGGCGAAAGAACGTAGGCGTATGTTGCCTGATAACGGGCTCCTGCCTGCCATAGCGGGTGGCCCTTATCAAGAATGTTCTCCAGGTAGATTTGTGCATGCTTGTCAAATTCGGGAGTCGGCGTACCATCGGCGTATGTCATCTTGCCATCGGCATCCACCATGTATTCACCACCTTTGGCTATGGCATACTTCTCTACCGGACACTGCTGCTCATACTCTATGTCGGCTTCTGTCTTTACCTCTTTCTCCACAGGTTCTGCCACATCTTCCACTTTCTTGTCGGCGAGGATGCGCACCAGCTCGTATGTACGGTTGCTGGCATCCTGGGGAGGGTTGGCCAGAATAGTCCGCTTCACGCGCAGCACGTATTCATGACCTCTTTCATAAGTGAAGCCCTTGACTTCACTGAAGTATAGGTACTGCCATTGTCCTGGCTCGTCTTCCGTCATCACTTGCATACACTCGATGGGATGTTCTCCCATGCTGTCGAAAAGGTCGTACATAACGCCCGGTTCAGCGGAAACATTCATGATAATTTCCTTGGTAATGTCTTTGTCATCATCGCTGCTGCAAGAGGCGAGGGAGAAAGCAGCAAGCATCACAAATGCAATCCTCCAAAGTTTCATTGTTTTCATTTCGATATTTGTTGTTATTTCTGTCTATATAAACGCCGTAAAGCGGGAAATCCTGCATCGTTGGGCGTTAAATGTTCTTAATCGATATTCTATTCTTTGAAGTAGGCAGCGTCGGCACTGAGGCCGACGACTGCCCGCCTGTCGAGAGAGATTTATAGTCGGTTGATTTGTTCGCTTGCGGCGCTCTTGCCACGATACTTGGTCTTGAGTTGGTTAAGCCGATATACAATGCTTAGAGAGAAATTCCAATACTTGTGGTCTTCAATTTGCCAGAAGTGGACGTTGCGTATACGCGTGTCTTCCTCGAACTTCATTTTGTGGAAGAGGTCTCGGGCGGCAAACTTCACGCTCAGTCGGTCTTGCAGAAAGGACTTCTGTATGCTGAAATTGAACATCTGGTAGGGCTTTAACTGGATATTGTTCTGTGTGCCTCCGCTATTATAGTAGTAATAGATGTTAGCAAGCCATGAGTGAGGTAAGTCGAAGTATTGGTTGAGAACAAGATAGAACTCAGTCTTGCCATAGCTGTATGGCTCGTTCATATACTCGTAGTCGAAGAATAGGTGCTGTACAGCTATACGGATTGAGGGACGCCACCAACGGAAATTATGTTGCAAACTGACGTTAGTACTAAGCAGGCTTGCGTGGTTGAAGTTGCTGAATGAACTCACCAGTATGCGTGAATGCTCGTCCTCGGTGTACCAGTCAGGGGCGATGAGATTATCCTTATAGGTAAAACTTAGTGAGGCGTTGATGAATTTGTAGGCTGTGCTCCATTCAGCGATGTAGAGCTTCGTGGGCTGCAAACTGGGATTGCCATGCTGATAGGCAAACTCACTATTGTAATAAGTGTAGTTGCTCAATTGACGGAATGACGGACGACTGGTACGCGACGTAAACGATAGGGCATTGCTCCATCCTTTGTATTTGTGGCTGATTTCCATAGAGGGAAACAGGTAGCGGTAGTGACGGTGAATGTTGGCATCGGGAGCCAGACGGTCTGAGTAATCACAGACAACATCCTCATAGCGAATACCTCCGTTCAATGTCCAGTCTCCAAAAGTCGCCTTTGCTTCCAGATAAGCCGCAGTCTTGTTCTCCCATTGGTGATAGTCTGAGGGCGGAACCACGGCGTTGTCACAATTGGCGGTTCCATTGCCTGTCACGCGGTTGTACTCTGCACCCCATGACAACGAGGTCTGTTTGTCCAGCGTGTAGTCGAACGTCAACCTACCCGCATAGACGTGGAAACGGCTCTTGCTCTTATTGAGTGTTGAGATGGTTGTTGTACCAGTGGTTTCGTCTGTCAGTTGGCGGTAGTCACTGGAATTGCCTGCGTAATCAAGGTTGAGGGCTGTGCGTAGCTGCTGCGTCCACTCTGCATTATAGAAAGTGTTGACATGAGCATAGTCCATATTATTGTGGTAATCACTCAAGATATGAGTTCGCTGGAATTCCTGGTCGTTTTTGCAGTAGATATGCAAGGCATCACTAGGTGATATCCATGTGTTGTGATAACCATCGTAACTGATACCTGCAATGTGTCGCTCATTGAACTCATAATCTACATTCGCTGAATAACTCGGTATTTTCTGGTGCTCCCTGCTGTGATTGTCGGTGTGGTCATATCGGTAGGTATCGCCATCCACCACAAATTCTTTTATTTGCGGTTGGTTATAGTGGCGATGAAAATCATTATACTCCAGATGTGCCGATGCATTCAGTCCACCCTGCTTCAGACCAAGGTTAATCGACTCGTCTGATGACAGTACATCGTTTACCTCTTCATCGGCTTTCACTTGCAGTGTCCACCCTTCTTCCTTTGTACTCGTTATTATCTTGATGACGGTTTCCACTTCTGCATCGTATTGTACGCCAGGATTACGAACAAGCTCAATATAAAGAATGTCTTTGGGTGACAGATGGCTAATTTCTTGTATGTTCTGCACCTTGCGGTTATTGATGTAGTATATAGGAGTTCCACGTCCAAAGACAGACAGAGATCCATCTGGTGAGGCAATAACACCTGGCACTTGCAAAAGTAGCTCGTTGGTGCTGTGCAAACGCTCCAAAACTGTGCCAGCCACATTTGTAATAATGCTATTGCCTTTTGTCTGATACATAGGACGTTCGCCTTTCACCGTCACTCCCTTCAGAGTTTGTGTTTCTGGCTGCATCCGAATTGTGCCAAGTTCTGTGTTATTGCATTGCTTGTAAATCGTCTTATAGCCGACATAGGAGATACGTGCAAGGACTGGTTTTTGTTCACAGGGAACGACAAAAAGACCGCTTTCGTTCGACACGCCGCCTGTAATCAGCGTGGAGTCCTGGGATGAGAGCAGGGCGATGTTGGCGTAGGCTACGGGCTGGCCTTGCTCGTCGATGATGGTGCCCTTGTAGCGGAGGGCCGTCTTCTGCGGACACTCCACTATGATTTCCCTGTCCTCAACGGTCATGCGGATAGGATAAAAACCTATCATCTGGCGGATGGCGTCGGGCACGGTCTTGCGGTGTACCGAAGTAGTGATGCGGAAGTCCTCCAACTCGTTGTAGAGGAAACTGATGGTGTAGTCCTCGGTCTGCTCGTTCAGTTGGCGCAGGGCCTCGCTCAGCGACACATTATTATATTCGCGTGTGACTCTTTGGGCTTTTACCGAAATAGCTACACTTATGAATAGCAGAAGTATTATGACTCTTTTCATCTTGTTTACATTAATAACCCATTCGCGAGGTGTCC